>Ga0255766_10000411_pt1 | contig 38529 bp, 18 predicted proteins | sample 071ome_23_FD_179966 | JGI IMG/M metagenome (GOLD analysis project Ga0255766, IMG submission 179966) | Coastal salt marsh microbial communities from the Groves Creek Marsh, Skidaway Island, Georgia - 071403BT metaG (version 2) | ecosystem: Environmental > Aquatic > Marine > Intertidal zone >...
AAAACGAGTGGAACCGTGGAGGTTTTTGGCACAGATGCGTCCAATCTCCGACCTGACCAAATCCAAAAATTGGGTATGACAAGAACGTTTCAACACACCCAACTTTGGAAGGACATGACGGTAATCGAGAATTTATTGGTTCCACCACGAAAGCAATTTGCACCAAACCCACTGCTCACTTTGCTTAGAGGCCGTTCAAGAAAGGAAGAAAAAGAACGGCTTTCCAAGGCGTTTGCAGTACTTGACCAACTCGAAGTACCTCATATGGCACATAACCTCGCCGGAGAACTTTCAGGCGGTCAAAGTAAACTGGTCGATATTGGCCGTTCCATGATGGGCGACCCACAACTCCTGTTGCTCGATGAACCAGTGGCAGGTGTGGCAGGACCACTTGCAATGAAAATATTCAACAATTTACGCAATCTTGTCGATACGACAGGCATTTCAATCCTTGTGATTGAACACAACATGGACTTTATCCTTCGTCAAGGCGTCGACCGCATCATCGTGATGAATGAAGGCAACGTCTTGATGGAAGGTTCGCCAGATGAAGTCAAATCGAATCGGGCAGTCATCGAAGCATATCTCGGTTCTGCAGGTGATGGAGGCGAAGAAGAATGACACGACTTCTTGATGTTCAAGCCCTCAGTGGAGGATATGGCAGCGTTCAAATTCTCTATGATATCGACCTCTATGTCGATGAAGGAGAATTTGTTACCATCATAGGACCCAATGGTTGCGGAAAATCAACCTTCATCAAGACCTTGTTCGGTATTGCAACATATTATGGAGGTAAGTCAACTTACAAAGGCCAGCCCATCGAGAAAATGCGAACCGACCAACTTGTTCGGCAAGGCATTGCTTATGTACCTCAAGTGAACAATGTATTCCCTACATTGTCGGTTGAAGAGAATCTACAGATGGGAGGCAACTCACTTCCCAATGCCCTCCTCAAAGAACGCATTGAACGAGCACTCAACATGTTTCCAGATTTGAGGTCGAGAGAACATGATCTTGCCGCCTCGCTCTCAGGCGGTGAGAGACAAATGCTTGCAATCTCTCGTGCTCTTATTTCCGACCCTCAGTTTCTCTTGCTCGATGAACCGACTGCGGCTCTTTCGCCATTGTACCAGCAACAAATCATAGAGCGAATCGATAATTTGCGTTCAGAAGGAATCACAGTGCTTATCGTCGAGCAGAATGCTCGTCTAAGTCTTGCTCGCTCTGACCGTGGTTATATCTTCGCAGGTGGTAAAGTTGTTCACACTGGTGATGCCAACTTTATCCTCAATGACCCGGAAATCGGTGAATACTTCCTAGGTTCACACGATGACCATTGAATCAAATCTTTGGAACTTTCTTTCCTTCTTGTTCCACCGCCTCGTAGGCTGCTTCTTGCTCTGCGTATGTCTCTGGGTTTGAGGTTGGGGCAGGTGATGGGATCTCATACAAGTCTTGGTGCAACTGATTCTCAAGGACGTCATCAAGTTCAGTGCGAAGTCGTTCTAATCGAAGTGCTTGATGTGGACCTAACATTCTCAGCATGACGGCTCGTTCATAGCCCATGGCAATATCTTCGAGGTCTTCTCTTCGTGTGGCTTCTCGGAGTCGATGTTCATACTTCTGTGCACGTCCACCCCTCGTTACAAGTCCGATGAGAATCCACGTTGTCAAAGGAACCCCAAGGAAAATCCCGATCAAGTCCCATGCACCTAGCCCGATTGAAGTGCCGGGTAAGACAATTTCAAAGGTATCAATCGGTTTGGATTTTGAATTAAAGGGGTCAGTTCCAGCATTGATTTCAGCGAGGTCGAGGAACCCATCGTTATCGTCATCAGGGTCTGCCTCATCGCCGATGCCATCGTTATCGTAGTCGCTTGATTCTCGCGGGTCAGACGGGAATTTGTCCTCTGCATCCGGAACGCCGTCGTTATCCAAATCTCCTGGGGAAGGGAGGAGTGGTAGAATGTCGATACTGTCATTGTAGCCATCGTTGTCTTGGTCAAAGAGAAACGGGTCAGGATTGTTTCCACTTAGATTATCGCCAAAACCATCCCCATCCTCATCGATACATTGTGTGGGGTCACTCGGGAACTTGTCGGCAAATCGACCTAGTGGATTATCCCCGCAACCATCCATGTCAATATCAGACCATTGACTGGGTTCGGCGATGAATGCGTCTGCATCTGACCCATTTGGATTGTCGCCATACCCGTCGCTATCGATATCAGACCATTGCGTGGGGTCACTGGGAAACTTATCGCCATTCGACCCAAATTTATTGTCCCCAAAACCGTCTTTGTCAGAATCGAGCCATTGTGTCGGGTCAAATGGAAAATCATCTTCACTGTCTTCGTAACTATCCCCATCTGTATCGATGTATCTTGTTGGGTCGAGAGGAAAACCGTCGCCTTTGTCGGAGACACCATCGCCGTCGGTATCTACACAACCATACCTGTCGGAAGTGCTGTTTCCAAATTCATCTGGACATGCATCACCACGGTTACCAGCTCGATTGTCGCCGTATCCGTCTCCATCGGAGTCTGCAGATTGCGTGGGGTCATATGGGAAGTCGTCAAATTGGTCTTCAACACCATCTCGATCGTTATCTATCCAACGAAGTGGGTCGTTTGGAAAACCATCGCCTTCATCAGAAAAACCGTCGCCATCAGAATCGATGCATCCGTAGCGGTCAGCCGTACTGTTTCCATACACTGTAGGACATGAGTCGCCTCGATTTCCAGCAGGATTGTCGCCGTATGAGTCGCCATCTGAATCTGCTGATTGGGTTGGGTCGTATGGGAATACATCGAAACTATCCTCAATTTGGTCGCCATCAGTATCGATGTATCGAAGTGGGTCGTTTGGAAATCCATCCCCTTCGTCGGAATACCCGTCACCATCCGTATCGACACAACCATATCGGTCGATTGTCGAATTACCAAACGTGTTTGGACATGCATCCCCTCGCGTACCTCCGATATTATCGCCGTACCCGTCGCCATCTGTATCGTTGTGTTGTGTAGGGTCAAATCTGAATTGGTCGGGATTTGAACCATTTGGATTGTCACCATACCCGTCGCCATCGAGGTCCTTCTGTTGTGAGGGGTCGTATGGTAAAGCATCAATAATATCTGCATAATTGTCACCATCTGTATCCGGGCACCCTTGCAATTCAATGGTGCTTGTACCATAGATTTCTGGACAATCATCACCACCAGCACCTGCTGAATTATCGCCAAATCCATCACCATCGCTGTCTTTCCATTGGGCTGGATTGTTTGGATAATCATCGTTGACATCGCTGAATCCATCAAAATCTTGGTCAGGACATCCTAACCTGTCTTGGGTTGAGGTTCCAGACTGAGATGGGCAATCATCGCCATAACTGCCGCTGGTGTTGTCACCATAACCATCGTTATCGCTGTCAGCCCATTGTGTAGGGTCCAGAACGAATTTATCATCCACATCTGCCCAAGTATCCCCATCTGAATCTGTGCATCCTCGCTTGCCCTGTGATGAATTTCCAAAGGCGAGCGGACAATCATCGGAGGAAGCAAAACCTGGATTGTCGCCATAGCCGTCACCGTCACCATCCGACCATTGATTGCTATCAAGGGGGAATGCATCGTTAATGTCTGCGTAGGTGTCCCCATCCGTATCTGCTGCAAGAAGTGTCAATTCTTGTAATGAGGCATCATCATGAAGTGCAAGAATGGTCATGGAACTCGCTGCAAGGTGTGAAACACAGCCTGCCGTTGCCGAGAGGACTGTGACATTGAGTATACCTGAAGGCCGCCAGGCAAGAATTGAATTTCGTTCATTGTTGGACCCAGATGCCACTGTGGTTGCATCATTTGTCAAAGAACCAGTGTGGCAAATAGAAATGAAATCAACGATAGAAGTTGACCCTACAGCGACGCCGAGCAAATCTTTTGTTGTGGAAAGAACATCTGTCGTTGAACCATTCAGTCTTCGGTCACCAATCACTAATGCTTCGCTGTTCAACCAACGCTGTTTGAGCAGTTCATTTGTCGATGACCCATCGTTTTCATCATGTGTGTCGATGGAACATTGTTGACCGGGTGAACCAGTTGTCCACCCAATGACCTTGAACACCATGCTATGTCCAAAATGATAGGGCACGAGCTTCATGAGATTGTCATATGAACATTCAGACGCACCAAATTTCCATCCATCGTAATATTCAGTACCTCCATTGTCCATTGTTGACGCAGTCATAGCAATACCCCAATCGGAGAAATCATCAGGTGACCAGTCTGATGTGCCACCAAACAAAGAGACAGATGTGTCAACATTCTGAAAAGTGTTCCAGTCCCCTGATGTTGCACAATCAGTTGTCGCCAAGTTATCCATTGCACCGTTTGGATGCAAATACAGGAACTGCTCACAATCAGGCGAAGGGGAGATGATGTTATTGAGCGTCCCAGTCTTTGTGCCATATTGTACAGACGATGTCGACATATTCAGCCAACCTACAGAAGCCCTGTGTGTCACTGATTGTGAAGGTAAATCGATACTATACGTGGTGAGGTTGTATCGCCCGGATGAGGTTGCACACTCGTCCCCATCGAGTGTTGTGCTGCTTGAATCTTGAACATAACATCGAACCACGAGGGCAACATTGTCACCCTTAGCATCAATTGCAAGGAGATTGAACGGGCCGGTCGAACTTGAACCGATGTCGAGCGAAGTGACTTGTTGTGATGGTAGGTCATGAAGGCTCAAGTTCACAATCCCCGAGTCATTACTCGCGATAAGGATACCTTGGTTTGTGGAAAATATTTGAGGTTGAGCGTAGGGCGTGAAGTGATATGGAGAGGTCAATGTACCGTTTTCGTGGAGAAGCAAGATTGCATGCGTGCCAGATTGACCACTCCAACTTTGTGAGCCAATTTGGCCATTGCCAGAGTGAGAGATCAGCAAAGCATAACTCGAATTATGTTCGATGATATCTAAAACCACGGCACCATTTCCAATTTGATAACTTAAGGCTTCGACATAGTCAGAGGCAGGGGGAGTTGAAGATGTTGCATTTGAGACATGTTCAACATCGAGAAATGAGGCATTGTTCGCCAAAGGAGCAGCATACACCATCATAAGGAGAAGTACCAAAACCTTGGAGTTCATCGATTCCTCAATCTATGCATAGTTTATCAATCTAGTGAGTTGATATCATTCAAAAAAAAACCAGAAATCGATGAAATAATCTGTCTCCATTTTCAACAATTATGTTTGAAAAATTGGGGAAATTGAAGCGTAATGCATCGATTTCATTGGAGTGCTCGTGCCGGGATTCGAACCCGGGTCGACGGGATGAAAACCCGCAATGATGGACCTGGCTACACCACACGAGCGGCGACTTGGCCTAGAACATCCTCTTCATAATGCTTCCTTTGGGTTAGGATACATCTTATACATGTTCATCGATTCCATTTCCCGAGGGTGTATTCGACGAATTGGTTCTAAAAATCATGTATCCAATGACACCAGTGAGGGCAATAATGGCAGCACCGAGCAACAATTCATTGTTCAAAAACCACATGATGGCATCAAGAACTTTGTCTCCATAATACCAAATCAACAAGGCCTCTACACCAAAGCGAAATCCTCTACCAAGAAGTCCTGCAATAACAAACACCTTCTTGTTCATTGAAGCCATACCCGCAACCCATCCAAACACTTTGTAGGGTAATGGAGAGCATGCTGCGATGAAAATACCCAATCCACCGTACCTCTCGGAAAGATTCTCCAATGTTTGAATGTGGCGTTCATAGCCGAAATATGAAATGAGATGCACACCGTATTTCCTGCCCAAAAAGTAGCCGATAAGGGCTCCTGCTACTGAAGACAATGTGACGACAATCCAGAGCCATAGCATCAACGGACCGTTTCCCAATGCATCCAGCAGCATCGGGATGTAAAGAAGGTCTGGAGGAACAGGTTGGATAATGGCTTCCGAAAACGAGAGCATAGTAAGAGCTGCAGGTCCGAAAATGTCAAACCAGTCGATGACGGTCTCTTTCCAGCCCATGCGTCGGGCTAAAGTTTTGACTTCATCAATGTAGGTGGTAACGGTGTCTTGAAGAGGGTGTTTTTGTACAGCACGATGAATGCGAGTACTCGATACATCGGCTCTTCTCAATTGGCCGCCAGAAAAAATCTCTGGTGGGTTCTGTGCATCGTCTCAGAAGGAAGAAGTCGAACGATTGAGTTCATCGAAGATGATGTTGCTTGAAACGTTGGATATTCAATGGATTGAACCAACACATCATATGCTATCGTATGCAAGAGAATGTGCTGCAAAAAGCGGTGATTTAGCAGGCCTATCGAATGTTGATCTCGATGTTTTAGCCATAGCACTCTCAGCAGATGAGCCAACCTTGTTTACTGATGACTATCGGCTGCAGAATGTTGCCTCGTTCTTTCAAATGAACGTTGAGAGTGTTGTGGTGAGAAAATCAAAACAAGTTTGGTCATGGCATCTAAAGTGCAAGGGTTGTCGAACAACCTCCCCTGTACCACACGAATTTGACCTTTCAAAGAGAGGCAACACAATTGAATGTGATAGGTGCGGTGCACAAATGGAATTGAAACGAAAGAATTGATTTTCACTCACTTTCTTCCATTGCTTCGAGTGCTTGAACCTTCTTTTTTAGTTCATCAACGGTCATTCCGGTGTGATCGATGCCGACTTTTTTTGCACGGCCAATGAGAACTTGGTCAGGTGTTCTTCCACCGGCTTCGAGGTCTGCAATCGTTTGTTGCTCAGTGTTTATTTTCGTTGCTTCGGTCAAACCTTTTTGGAACTCACCTTTTGAGCGACCAAGTGCATTCGCAAGTTCAGGTAGCCGATTTGCACCAAAAAGAATGAAACCTAGAAAAAGCAAAATCAAAATTTCAGGTGTCCCGATGCCTCCGAACATAACTGACCCTAGAGCGCCGACATTGTCGTAGTGTTCAAGGCTTTCGCTTCGAAAGCCCTTAGCCACCACTCATCGGCGGTAACAAAGCAATTTCATCACCTTCACGAATGATGTCATCAATCGAGCATCTCTCGCCATTTTTTGCAACAGATAGACCAAAACCAATCCATTTTTCCAAGCCTACAGAGAGAATAAATTCCCGAATAGTTGTACCTTCATTGATGTGGTGTGCTGTTTGACGTTGACCAAATGTTTCAACGAGCGGGCCAAACGATAAAATTTGGAACGAGATGTTCTTGTCGACCATGTTGTTCATTTTGACCAACACAACGGAGTTTATGAACGCAATTCTTCCTGCTCTTGACATGGGCAATGTGCTGCGAGCAGAATCACTTTGGAAAGTCTACTACACCCATGAGTCAACTGTTGAAGCGGTTCGAGGGGTTGACCTTCACATCGACGAGGGTGAAATCATTGGAATTATGGGTCCATCAGGTTGTGGTAAAACGACGTTGCTCAATGTCTTATCAGGGATTGACGACCCTTCTGCCGGAGATGTCTTGGTCAACGATGTCTCGTTGTATCAAGGAACTGAAAATCAACGTACTGACTTGAGAGCAAAACACTTTGGATTCATTTATCAAAACTTCAATCTTCTTCCGGTTCTTACCGCGGTCGAAAATGTCGAAATGCCTCTTCTTATCAATGGTGTTTCACCTTTTGAAGCACGACGTCGAAGCGTTGAAGCCCTTGGTGCAGTTGGTCTTACGGAACGCATCTCGCACCGTCCTGCGGAATTATCTGGTGGTCAACAACAACGGGTCGCAATTGCTAGAGCCATCGTCCATCGGCCTGCAATCGTCCTATGCGATGAGCCTACTGGAAATTTAGATTCAGCAACATCGAACGAAATCATGAAACTCCTCAAAAAAATGAACCAAGAACACAACATGACATTTTTGATTGTCACGCACGATGACAGTATTGCTCGACAATGCAATCGAATCATCTCGATGAGCGATGGTGTCATTTTACATCAAAAACAAGGCGAAGGTGAGGAGGAAGAGTAAGTGCTTGTTCCAATGGCCATTGCTACATTGGTTGTTTTCCTTTGTGGCATTGTTGCTGTTGACTTGTTTCGACGTGGTTCAACAATTTCCATTAAACATCAAGCCATGGTCGTTGTTTTTTCTGTTCTTGATGCTGCTCTGAGCGTTCTGCTCTTGTCATTCTTACCGATCTCAAATGTGTCCCTCACGCTCGCCGGCATCGTGTTAGGTCTTGTGAGTTTAACTGGGTTTCAAGCGATATTTATCCCACAACGCCAAATGGTGTGGCGAGTTGCTTTCGAGAATATTCGTCGACGAAAACGGCAGGCTGTACTTCTCGTTGCCGGGTTTATCATCTCCTCAGCCATCCTTTCGTCATCTTTTATCATCGGCGATTCATTGGATGCAACGATTGCTCATGAAGTAGAGTCAACATGGACGAATACAGATATCCTCATCAGTGGATTTAATCCGACCACGGGAACAAGTGTTGCTTTTTCTGAATCGTTAGCAGACCGATTTTGGCAGCAGAGCATGAATGAGCCTACTTTTTCAGCATCTCTTGAGGGGCGGATACATGGAATAACCTCAACAGTAAGTGCTCTTGGACCATCGGGACTTGGAATTGCAAGTGCGAGTTTGTTTGCAAATAATGCCACACTTGAAGAAGAGGGTCATTGGCCAAGCATCGGAGGAAATGACGATGGCATTCAATTTGGTACACTCGAACTTCTTAATCTTAACAAGCAAGGTATGCCTTTCATCGTTGTGAATGAAGTCTTTGCAGATGAACTTGGTGTCGGAGAAAATGAAGTCATAACCCTCACCATTTTCCGGGACGATGCCGATGGCGGAGGACGAGAACGCATTTACAGGGATGCAGTTGTGTACAATGTCGCTTCGATGGATGGCTATGCTCAACGAGGTGGTACAATGCAACCTTCGGTTTTTATCGATTTACCAACCGCACAAGAGTGGTTGAATATGCCTGGCCAACTCACACGTGTTGAGTATACATTTGCCAAAGACACTGAATCATCTACGATTTCTAATTTTGCCAACGCCATGGAATATCAATTTGACCAAAGTGTGTTGTTTGGTGATATAGGTCTTCTTGTCAACGAAGACGATGCAAGCGGGGGGATGACCATCTCATCAGAACGTGATTTTGGCCGAATCAATGCAACAATTGTTGAGCGTTTGAGAGATGAGATTCGAGACAATATCTCGAATGTTTCAATGCTTGAGGCAATTCTTGCTCCAATTATTTCAGTCGAACATGAAGGAGATGAAATTTTGTCGCTATCAAATGCAGCCCTCCTCGGACTTGAGTCTTCAGCCAATTCAATATGGCACTGGTCAAACAAAGGCTTTGGATTTGAATCCTTTGAAGGCGATGATGTTTGGTTATGGATGTCATCAGAAAACGATGTTGTTCATAATGTTGCCCTCGATAACAATGGTGTAGCCGTTGCTGCCTCTTCGGCTGGTTTTGTTTTTGGCAATGAAGTTCTGCCAAATCAATCAATCCCGATGATGATCGACGATGTAGGAGATGCCATCTCAATTCTTTACCATATGTCCTTGTTTTACGGTCTTGCAGAATTCGATGGGGACTACACGCTGTATGAGATGAACGGAGATGGGTCAGTCGAACGTAAACTCTCTCTTTCTGATTTGGCAGGTTCCTCGGTTCTGGATGCATCGTTGCATTTGAATGCCAATGTGTACTTGAAGATAGAAACACTGATAGAAACAGAATGGTATCGGGTTGAACTCGAACCAACCCTCCAAATTCAACCATTGGCAGTTCAGCCTGTATTGGATGACCAGGATAGTACCAATGTCCTAATGCATGATGTATGTGATGGTATCCATTACGTACAAGAACAGAATAATGGATGGTGTAGCACCGACTTCGGCCTTGCAAAATGGAATCTCTCAAATCAAAAATTGAACTCAATTCGTTTACCTGTTCTCTCAGAAATTACGGGGGCAGGTACACTGCCACAACTGATTCTTGCCTTTGATGGCGATGAGCGGTACACGCTGCAACCAGGAGCTCTTCGCACGACACAGCCCGTTTCAGATTTGATGGACGCATCAAATTCATCTTCCCTCGCCATAAACGGAGCCATTCCGTTTGCATTTGGGAATGCAACACCACTTGTTTTCGAAATTGAAGGCTTAATGCAAGCTACACCCGGATTTGAAAACCTGACGAGTATCGAAGAAGTGTTTTTTGGTCTTGCATCAATAGATGATGTCGAGACCCTTGCCTTAGCACAAAAAGGTGAGCGAACGCTTCTCATGCTCTCATCCAGTGAACCTGCTCTGACAGAGGAGAACAAAGACCGAGTCTTTAGCATACTCAACGAACAAAGCAAAATGAACGACATGTTTCTACAGGTTTCTGCGGTCAAAATTGATTCGATTGATGCAGCCAAGGAATCTTCCGCGTTATTGTCAGGGATGTTTGTTGTTTTTGGTTCGTTTACCATTGCCGCAGGCATTTTGCTTACCGTCACCATTCTCCTGCTATTGTTTGAGGTTCGAAAAAATGAGGTTGCAACATTACGTGCCTTGGGGCTTCGACAAGCAGATGCACGAGCCTTATTTTTCTTTGAGGGCATAGTGCTTGCAACAGTAGGTGGAGCCATAGGGGCAATTTTTGGCGGTGTTCTTGCATGGTTTGTTGGAGCTGGGTTTGCTCAAATGTTTGCATCGGTCGGAGCAATTGGTTTCAGATATGACTGGAGTTTAGATTCAATCGTCCTCGGTTGGTGCGGAGGGTCTATTCTCTCTTTTGTTGTTTTATGGGGCCTCAGTTGGTGGAATGCGAGATTGAATATTGTCAAAACTCTGCGAGATCTCCATCAATTCGTCATTCATCAAGTTCCATGGTATCTCTATCTGATTCAAGGTGCTGCACTTGGTGGACTTATTCTCTTTGGTGTTGCATTCATTTTACTTGGGGTAGATTCGAGTATAGCGAGTTCCCTTGTCCTCCTGTTAGGCATTTCATGTTTCACATTCCTCATGCCGATATTTACTTGGGAACTACCAATTTGGTTTCGCTCGAAACACGTTTGGAAAAAATTGTACAGAAATGCTTCGAGAAATACCGTTGGTGGACTTGGCCTTGCCTACTTGCTGTGGGCTACGTTCTATGTGCATCTGAATCTGTCGAGTGGCGCTGACTCAGATGAGTTAGCATTAATTCTACGTGGATTGATTCAGGTCATTGCAGGTGTGTTGTTACTCTCAAGTTTGGCACCTCTTGCATTGAATGCTCTTCTGCGATTTGCCCCTTTATCTCCTAGGAAGAGACTTTTGACGAAGGTAGCACTTTCACATCCACTTGCACACCCCGTGCGTACTGCTGCCGTCGTTGGTATGTTTTCATTAACGATGTTTTCAGTCATCGTACTCGCAGGATACACTTCACAATTTGATAACTTTTCAACACAATTTGTCGAAGAGGCTGAAGGTGATTTTGAGATTCTTTTGACTTCATCGCGAGCGAGACCACTCGACCTACCGCACGATGTCAGCGAGTGGAACTTAACGCAAACCTCAGGCGAGTCCATAGATTCAGTTGCTCGGATTTATCGTGCTCCCGTACACATTGAGGATGATTCAGGGCAACGAATGCCATACATTGTTCGAGGGTTTGATGAGAATTTTTCCAACCACGGAGGCTTACCATTGCACATTTGGGATGAGCAATTGGGAGAGACTGCAGAAGAGGCATGGATTTCAATTGAAAAATACGACGATATTGTTTTCGTCGACGCTTCCTTTGGCCTTGAACTAGCAACAGATGGCACAGGTCTAAATACACTAAAATTATCAATTGGAGATTTAATTTCTCTAATTGATTTTTCTAATCCTGAAAATCGCCGTTTTGTCCGTGTTGGAGGATTTCTCGCTCAATCTTCGTATCTCTATTCTGCTGGAATTTGGATGAGTTCAGATGTCGCTGTCGAACAGTTTGATGCAAAAGTAACGAGAATGTACATCAGCGTTCCTAATGAACCAACTGATGATAGAATCCTCCAAGGGAAGTCCCAGACGGAGCGAGAACGAGCTGAGATACTCTCTGATGAAATCAATCAAAGATTCTCTTCTGAAGGTGTACAGGTCACGCTCATCTATGAGGATATTCAAATCTTGCAACAACTTGTCCAGTCACTGCTTGGCCTTTTCGAAGGATACCTCAGCATTGGATTATTTGTTGGCATTACTGGCATTGGTGTTGTGACATATCGAAACGTAAGCGAAAGGAGGTCCTCGATTGGAATGATGAGGGCATTAGGTTTGCGAAGGAATGAAGTTGGTTTGTTATTCATTGTCGAAGTATCTTGGATTGCAGTTCTAGGACTACTCAATGGTTTTGTCATTGCTTATCTCTTTCACTCTTCTCTCTACGATTCGATTTGGTCCGATCAAGGTGTCGAATTCGCATTTCCACATGTGAAGTCACTCTTTATTCTCGCAAGTTCATGGATTCTTGTAATTTTGACGACGCTGATACCCATTCGAAATGCAACAAAAATATCCCCAATTGAGGCTCAAAACAGTTGAATTTCGAGTTACAATGTACTTTCCGTCGTTAATAATGTTAATTTCACATGACCACTCATCGATTTATAGTAACAACAATGCACATCGCTTATAAAGTGGTTGAAATTTAACGCTCCTTAGAGTATAAATATCATTCATGACGTGGACAGGGCTACCGAGACGTCGGAGGAATTGAAATGAAGAAAGTAACATCATTAACGCTAGTGCTACTATTTTTGACTAGTTTTCTAGCCAGTATGGATTTAACAGAAATGAACCTAGGTCAAGAGGTTTCAGAAGCAAATGGCCGAACAGTTGGTGATCCAACTGTTTCAGCAATCTCTTCGCCGAAGGAATCTTCGTGCAATGATTTAGGCTGCCGTGATGAACTTCTTGCTGGAGAGTCAGTCAAAATTGAAGCATTCATCAAAAACGATGGTACTGGTGTCATTGATGAGCTTGGTTACACAACCACAATTTACCTCACAGACGCAAGCGGTAACCCTGGTCTCATCGCTAAGGATGCATCAGGATCAGATTTGCAATGGGACAATCCAGATGTGATTTGCGACGATGGAACAATTTGTCCATTTGACTCCGCAAACGGTGGCTCTCTCGCAGTTGGCCAATTCCTCGGAGGCGGTAAGCACATCATGCAAGCACAAGGTGGAAGCGACATCGTTTGGTCTCCAACTGTCGGAGAATATATCATTGATGTCACAGTATATTCCCCAACAGACGATGACCCTGGTAACAACGCCTTCCAAACCTATGTGAAGGTCGTCGATTGGGTCGACGTCCAAGTTGACCTTGCATGGACACCTTCCCAAGGTGAGCCAAGCGATTCTACCACCTCAAGCCCTGCATCGTTTACTCTCACTGTTGGCCTCGACGGAAGCCAAACAGGTGCTGAAATTCGCGATGTTGTGATTCTTCTCACAGCAGGCGGTGATGTGGATTCCGCAGTTCTCGACGACGCTGGATGGATTGTTGGTGCAGACACAACCAACGACCTCACAAGTGCAGGTAAAACAGTAACTCTTGCATCAAGTGGTTCTTCGAGTACTGTTCGTACCTGGGAGAATGGGAGCAATGCTACGGATTACATGAACGGAACACGAAATGTCATTTCACTCGGTAACGATGCATCGATTACAGGTGTTGTCACCGCTTCCACAGCAGCGAGCGATGCCATGTGGATGTTGTCAGCAGAACTCGTAAGTTATACCATCTATGGGCAGTTCCCAGATTGCGAACGTACTTGGAACGCTACCGGTGACTCTGAAAATGTCACCGTTTTCCAAGACTTCTGTGAAATCGAGGAAACAACGGATGGATACTCTCGCACCAACTATGACGAAATTGTAGGAAGTGCAACCAATGTTCACGATATCCGACTCAACCGAGTCGGCGTTTATCAAGGATACAGTTCTGATTGTTCAGGAACTGCAACATCCTTTTTGGGCGTAGGAGACGTCGGTTCTCTCAATGTCGGATGTTCTCAACTCTATGCGGAAGTTGAACACAGGGGTACAGACCCAGCGACTTCGTACGAATGGGAACTAGCATATACGGTATCCGTTGATGGTGTTCAAGTCACAAGTGGTACAGCGAACACCTGTTTGGCTGTAGAGCCAGGTTCACCAATGTACATGCCGGTCTCCGGTGCTCAACCAGCATCCGTGTGTGTCCAACTCGAACTTACACCAGGTGACTGGGAATTCAGTTTGAGCCTATCTCTGACTGACAGCAAATACACCGATGCAAATGGTGATGATATGCGACAGTCAAACAACGATGTATCGTACGATGTTCGTGTTCAGAACAATGAACCGTTCATCACGTCCCTCGAACTGCTCAACGATGGTGACTTGATTATCGGTCAAGCAAATCTTCTACAAATGAGTGCACAAGCATTCGATGTCGATGACCCAACTGGTACATCGCTCACATATGTATGGAGCACACCAGGTGGTACACTCCCTGGGTGTACATCAAATGAGTGTAACGTTCCAATCATCCAAGAATATGTACCAACACTTGCTGTGAGCATTGTTGTCGAAGACGAATTCGGCGGACAAGACAGCCAAGAAATTGTTCTTGAAATCTGGAATTCTCAAACTGGTACTGCAACAACAACAGCCGGAGTTAATGTGTTCTACAATGTCACATACTTCCTTGCAAGCACATTTGAAGTGACCGCAACAGACGGTTCTACTGAAGCACACCAAGGGGCATCCGATTTGACAGACATGGATGGCGATGAACTCAGTGGCACATTTGATGCAGTAGCCGTCCTACAATACTCGCCAAGTGCAACATTTAGTTCGGGAGATATCCTTTCACAAACCCTCACTGTACAAGTTCCAAAGACTGTTGGAGCCAAGAATATGTGGTACTATGACGCACAAGGTCGATACATCATGTTCGATGATGCACCTTCAGATGATGATACAGATGCAACCGTTGATGTGTTTACATACACATTTGACCCAACACAAGGCATCCTACCATCCGGCCAACTCGTCTTCTTTGGTAACGAGGCCGTGAAATTGGAACCACCTGCCTCCACACTTACAGGATTCAACGCAACCGCAGCTCAAGGTGGTCAAATTCGAATCATTTGGGATGTTGACGTTCCTCCTAATGAAGGCGAATTATTTGTCTTAGAAATCTGCGAAGTCGTTGGAACTGAGTGCAACGAAATGATTGTTTCACAACCAACCAGTGCAGAGCGTTCTGCAACCTTTGGAGCAAACGGTGAAACAACACACGGAACAACATACACAGTTTCTCTCGCAGTGTGTCAGCAATCTGACAAGACGGTATGTTCACCAGGTGAGACCGCAGATGTCGTCGCAGACAGCAAAGTTGGCGGTGACGCAAGCGTTTCTGGTGTTCAAATCGTCGAAATCGGTGAACAGTGGCAAATCACTTGGACACCAGCCGGAAACACCTCAGATGTAGCGCAATGGATGATTTGTTCCGATCGCTCGAATTTCAATGCAATCAACATGCCTCTTGAGAACTGTCAAACAACATCTGCTGATTCGACAGAATACATGTGGACAAAGCCAACAACTGTGGGCTCTGCTACATACTACTTCGCTGTCGTACCAGTTGACAAACTTGGAAACATCCAAACCGGTGATTCACTCAACAGCATCGATTACTTCCGTGAAGGCGAAGATGGTGGAACTGACACCAACAACACCGTCGGAGAAACCGATGAAACCGCTTCTGGTGTACCAGGTTGGACTTGGGGTGTCATCGGCGGTATCGTCTTGATTGCACTCGTTGCTGGTGGATTCATCCTCTCCCGTGGCGAGGGTGGCGGCGACGAAGGCAAAGACTGGGATTACTGATTTACCCCCGCAACCACTGGCCTGAACGAGGCCAGAGGCAGACTCGCTGAAGGAATGCGAACGCTTCAAACCCACCACAGCATAATTGGATTCAACCAATTATTCAGTGATTTATTGTGTAAACGATATCGATTGAATACGAAAATGAATCCGTTGACTTTGACATACGTTCAAGTGTTTTCATGATAAACTTGGAAGATGTTGTGATTTGCCTTTTCGAAGATTTCAGTTGCCAAGACTTGTTTTTGTTGCGGAATGCAACAAATAAGGTTGATTATCTGGTATGAATTAAGGATGTTTGTGATCAATGCGAGCCGAGTGCATCCTTCATTCAATGCATTCAGGAAGAATTCATTTCTAACAATACATTGCATCTTCGATGTTATACTATCAGATTTGTTTTGATATTTTTTTTGAGATTTTTCGTTTGTAATTCATATCACAATATTGAAAATCTTAAGCGAGGTTTGTTGATTACCATTCATGGTTTCAAAGATTTTGTACCCCAATGCATATAAGTAGCATAAATCCTCCTATGCTCTGCATACAGTATGTATGAGGTGAATGACAATGTTGGGAACAATAAAGAAAAATAAGAAAACAACCGTCCTGAGTGGAATCGGAGTGGCACTGTTTCTGTGCTTGATCATGGTTTTAATGCCAATGAGCAGCTACGTGCAGAACAACACCGAAGAATCTGGGCTCGTTGCTGCTGAACCAAGCGAAAACGAGAACGATTACTTCAAACTCCCTGAAACTATTCAGGATTTAGAATATGAATACGATGCCGACATGGAACTGAAAGGTTTCCGTGACGCTAACACAAAGGCGTTTTTGACAGAGGATGGCGAAATTGTGCAATTAATTGCCAATGAACCGGTCCACTACATGGACAGCTACGGTGTTTGGCACGACATCGACACAAACGTGAAGGCAACTGCGAATGGATACGAAGTGTCAGAAAACACTTTCTTCACGGCCTTCGCACCAGAGGCCGGTGGTGGCGTCATCGTTCAACCGAACGAATTCGTTGACCCAATCGTCACTGGTATCGCACCTATGCTCATCACACTCGATGAAGCTGGAATCGCTCCAACCCCCTACGATGCGGGTGAAGCTACCGGCGGAGTAACAGTGAGCGGAAATTCAATTCGATACCCCATCGGCCAAGGGTTCGACCTCGACTACCTCGTAGAGCAAACTCAGGTCAAGCAAATCCTCGTTGTTCGAGAGCGACCTGACCTCCTTGAAGGCCAAGAGTGGTTCGGACTTGCAGAAGGTCTCCGACTACCTGCAGGCTACGCTCTGTTCTCAGGTGATGTCGAAATTGGAACTGAAGTCTACCAAACTCAAGATGCTCTCCAAGTTCGAAACATCGAAACTGGCGAACTCTTTGTTGAGATTCCAGTGCCGACAATTATCGAACCTCACTCAACCGAGGCATACATTGCAACATTCTTCGTGCAAGTACATGGAAACCACGTCATCCTTCAAACAATGGTTGAAGCAGATTGGATTCTCAGTGATGACAGAGTTTTCCCACTTGGTATTGACCCAACAATCCAAGTTTCAAGTGCTGCAGGTGGATATTGTTACATCTACTATGTGTACTGTTATTCAAGTACATACAGGTACCACTACCGGTATTACTCCACCTACTACTACGTGCCATGGCACAAGTACACATTTACATCGTCCAATGCCCTTCCATCTGGAGCTACAGTTTCCCAAATCCAGTGGAAGAAATACATGTCCTATGCTTATGGATCCTCAGTTACATTCACCGTGAGCGTCCTTGAAGGCTGTGGACTTGATGCAAGATACAATTATGCCATTTCTACAAACTCTTGTAATGGAAACCCACTCAGTGCAAGTTATCTCACGAGCAACTATGGTGGTACTGCTTCAAGAAGTATGGTTTCATCGATCGGTAACTCACCATCGGCTGGAACAGTCAGCAGCTCCGGAACCGGTTGGAAGACCGTTACATTCTGTAATTCTGCATCGACTTGTTCCGCTACATCTGGCGGTGTGAGTCACATTACAAGTGCACAATCGAACACTGCAACCGTCGGTATCGGTGAAAGATATAACTCGAGTTCATATGTGTACACATACGCATATGCTTCAGGCTCAACCAACTCATACCTCGCCATCACCTACACAGGTGGTACCGATGCAGACGCTCCAACAGCAGACTTCCCGAAGTATGACGGACAAGCATCATATGTTGAAGGTGAGCGTACCTTCTTCATCACCTTGACTGACTTGAGCGGCATTGACACAACGTCAACTAACGGTGTGAAACTCAACTACCGAAAGAACAACGCTTCAAGTTGGACATCAACAAGTGCTACAACCATTGGCACTTGTTCGTCAACATCCAACAGTTGTAAATTCAAAGCTACAACTGCAGATGCATCATACGGCGACTACATGGAATACTATTGGAGTTATCAAGACTTAAACCAAGGTAGCAACGGTCCTAACTCCGCTAACACACCATCCGCAGGTTCATCTGGTGCATACGATTACTGGGTCATCGACCCAGATAACGCACCTGTAGGCGACACCAAACTAACTGTTTTGACAACCGATGTTCACGCAGGAAGTTATTACACGCCTCAAGGTTTCCTCGACCGACAAATGACATACTATGAAGGCAACGCGGAATACTACTTTGAGTTTGATGTCTCCAACTGTGGAACTGGCAGTCAAACCTGCTGGTATACAAGTACGGCTAGTTCAAACTACTTCTACAACAACTGGTATGTCCGATGGAACACTGTTCCATACAGCTCTTCATCCTCTACCGGTTACGGTACAGGCGGTAGCTGGGGAACTACCGGTGCTCGAGGAACAACAGCACTCCACTCCTACGACGGAGGATATCTCCCAGGTCTCAACGCTGTGAATGGACCAGGCATGAACATCATGATGGTTTACGATTCAACCGCAAACGATTGGGCAATGGTTGGAATTGGAACATCTCCAGACATTGACCAGAAACTCTCGGGTGGTTCTTCTGCAACTTACTCCTACGGATACGGATACTCCGCTGGATACCGAATCATGATTCCTGGCGACATCACAGGTGACTTCGCAACATGGGAATTTAATGCATCAGGTGGTTCAGGACAAGCGAACCAACTCTGTGTTGGAACCAATGGATTCTACTACTTTGTTCGATACACAGGCTCAGGTGCAGGTACTCGCTGTACACCAGCATACTATTACATCTACAACAATCCAGCATCAAGTTCGACTTACCGCTGGTCAGGATTCGCACTCGCTGCAGGCTACTACGGACGAATGGCGAGCACTGGTGACATTACCTACAAGGTGTCCAGCATCAAGCCACTTCCAGACCAAACCGCTCCTGAAATGGATCACACACCTATGGCTAATTCACATGCAAAGGACCGACGAGTTTCTGTTACTATCAGCGACGGTGGTGACCCACCATCAGGTGTGAACACAACCGCCACAACAGGTGTTGGACCAACGCTTTACTACAGAATCACCAATTCAAGCGGCACTGGCTCTTGGACCTCGAAACTATTGAGTCCTCCGTCCGGCCAGAGCAGGACAACATGTGCTTCGGCATCATGTACATGGTCAGCTGACATTGAAGACCTTGAAGTCAACGACGAAGTCGAATACAAATTCAGTTCTCAAGACACAAGCACTGCTTCAACGGGTATCAACTACAACAACTCGAGTACTTACTCATTTAGTCGAGGCGATCCAAGCAAGATGTTTATCGTCGAATGGCGTGACATTGGATATTACACATACGACCAATGTACTGTCCAAGCAGTCTTCTATGACGTGACCAATGAAATTGAATTCAAGTACAACAACGGTTGCCGAGCAACGTACAACTCTTGGTCAATCGGTTACATGAACCAAGCACGTAACAAGGGTGCGGACATATCTTCATCATCGTCCACATCTTATGCGAACCCTGGGCACATCCCAACGACAAGCAACTACCGAATTCACACGAACTCAACTTCACACGGCTGGGAAGAATTCGACAAGGGTCTTGTTGAAATTGTGAACTATGATACTGCTCTTCAAGGTTCATCCAATGGATTCCCATACTCGTACTATTGTTTCTACTACTGGAGTTCTTACTCCTCGTATTGTAACAAAAACTTCGACATGCCAAACGGTTTCGAGTTTGATTACTTTGGTACAACCTACGACGGAAACAACACGAACCACCGAGTGAATGTTGCACGTCAAGGCCACATGTGGTTTGCCACATCAGGCACCAGTGCACTTCGAAGCCAATGGACATGGCACTACCCATCGTGGCCGTACAGTGGCTCCACATATGCTCGACCAGGTTTGATTTCCCCGTGGTCGTCCATCTACTCGAGTTACTACTGTTTCCAAACATCAAGCCTCGACTGTGGTGTGTATTACAGAGTCATGCCATACGAAGGCAAGGGTACAGACATCTATGCAAACACAATTACAACTGATCCACAATGGGATATTACCGATAGCCCTGTTCGACTACACCCAACATCTGACTACGTATCGATAAGCTCTGACTTCACGATCAACCCAGGTGTCGTTGTTCAAGTCGACAGTGGCAAGGGTATCTCCATTGACGGACAATGTTCGAAAGTCAAGTTCATTGGTAACTCAAGCAATCACATCCGATTTGAAGGCTTAGGCGGTGCTGAATGGAAGGGTCTTTCCTTTACAGACGACTGTTCCTCAACCGATGACCGACATCAGTTCTCATTTGTTGACATTGCAAACACATCAAGTGCTGCAATTTCAGCAGGTAGCCGACACGGTGACCACTCAGTTACTTGTATCGACACATCAACTGGTTCATCTCGTTCCTGTTACACAAACAACAACGCTGGTAACTTCACCTTGAGTGATGTGACATTCTCAAATGTTGAAACAGCTATCAGTCACGGTAGTGGTGGTGGCACTGGTGTGTACATGACAGATTTCTCCATTGATGGAGCAGATAAAGCATGTTTGGATTTCCCAGAAGACGCTAATGTCGTTTTGATGGAGGGTACACTTGAAGACTGTAACACCGACGGAATTGCCTCAGGCGGAGCAATCGTGAACTATCCAGGTTCAACCTCTGGTTCGCTTCATGCAGAGAACTTGACAGTGACGAACTCGTATGTGAACTTCATCGATGTTGATTTGAAAGAAATCACTCTTTCAAACATCACAGTGACAAACCCGTCTGCTCAGACTGGTGCGGCCGTTGATTCGATGCATGGTGCAAACTCTGATGTGTACATCTTCAACGTTGACGCTGACTCATACGCCAGTTCACAAATTCAGGCTATGGGCAGTCTAAAGATGATCGATGTAGACCTCGGGTCCGCCGACCTTTCGGTTATTCCTGGCGGTTCGTCACAGACAGGGAACGGTCCATCTGGAGACAACATGGTGTTTGATGGTATAACAACCGATAAAATCACCCTGCGAAGAGTTCATCCAGGCGTATTCGACGATGTCACTGGTGGCGATGTTGATTGGGCTGCGAATGATATCACCGGGAAACCAGTGAAGATTACCAACACTGACATTGACGCCTTTAACCTGCAAGGTGGCGGTTGGAACATCATCTTCGAAGCCGTTTCTGCAGCAAGCATCAAGTCAAGTGCATCCTCAGGAAGCCGCAACACGTTTGTTGTCGACGGAGGAACATTCGCTCACAGCAGTTCATCGCAATCTGTCTTCGATGGCCGATACACTGATTTCAGCGTCGGTGAAGTTTCGATTTCCAGTACGACTGTTTCAAGCAGTGGTCCATACGTTGTTGAAGCAAGAACTGGAACTGATTTCGTGCTCGTTGAAGCAAGTTTGAACTCCAATGATTGTTCCGACTCCAGTGGAGCGACTGGCAACTGTCCAGTATCCATCAGCGGTTCCTCAAGTAATCCTTCCCAGATTTACTACGGTGGACTCGCTTGGATTAGAGCATACAAGATTGTAGGTTCGAGTGAATCGAACAAGTCGGGTCACACTGTATCTGCAACACTTGTTGATGGCAATAACAACGAAATGTCAGTGAACCTTTACCAAAAGGTCACCGACACGAACAACGGTTCTGCACAAGTTTGGGTCATCACCGAAGATGGCGATGGAACACCATACACCAAGCATAATTTGCGTGCTTCAGGACCAGCCGGTATCAACGAGACATTCGTAGGTGATTCATGGTATTCTGCAACGACCAACTCCGGCTCGTTCGGCGTTGGAGACAGTGCTGCACTTCGATTGTACCCTGCCCCTCTTACATTTGAAGACCCAACGCTCGACTGTGCCTCGCTTGCATCAAATGTAACACTTGCACCGAACTATGATTCAAACACGAACACCTTCCGTTTCCAAGAAACTACAATTTCGGTCCTTGATTCATTCGAGATTGATGGTTGTACCATCGTCATCGAAGGTGGTGTGCTACGAGTGACAAGTACTTCAACCACACAACCTGTCATCACTATCTCACAAGGTGGCGAACTCCGATTGACAGATTCACCAGATATTACAGGTCTTGATGGAACAATTGTTCGAGCATCATCCTCGGCGAACCCATTGCGATTCGACCTTCAAGGCGGTACAATCAATGTTATGAACGGCTCACAAATCAAAGATCTGTATCAGGACGGTACAACTGACAGTGCTTTGCTTGTCGGTGATGGCTCCACATTAAAGATGAGCAACAGTGCTACCATTTTCGGAGCACAAGCATCATCTGATGATATGGCTACTGTCAAAGTAAACGGTGGTACAATTGATATTGATTCATCAACCATTCAAAACACAGGTCAAACAGGTACGGCTCTTTGGGTTGAAGCATCAGGTGGTTCAATCGACAATATTGTTGTAAAGAACGCTGCCGTTGGTATTCAATCGTACAACGGTGCTCCTCAAGTCGATGGATTCACTCTAAGTGACAACGATGTTGGTATCGGTGTTTACGGTGGTATGTCCTTACCTACGGTGTACCGTAGCACATTGCTTTCAGGACAAAATGCTGGATGGAAGACCTATGCAATTGATGCCTCGACATTCCTTGGCGGTGGCAACAACTATCTCCAAATCGGTGCCAACGCAATATACGGTGGCGGGGATGCACATCCATACTATTCCTACTCCACAACAAAGTATTACCTCATTTTTGACCGACTCAACATCGAGTTAACTGACAATGCAGGTAACAAATGGAACGTCACGAACCCTTCGCATCTTGGATATTATCCATACAGCAGTTCTGACCCAGCGATCAACACATACTCCCACGTCGGCAACTACGACGGTGGAAACGGTGGTGCTCCGTCTTGGCATTGTAACTACTACGGATACAATTATGGTCCAAACTACAACTATTATGACGGATATTTCTACTACATGTACTACTATTGGCTTGGACAAGGTGTAAGTTACCCAGGATATTACGAGGCTCCTAATCAATTCGGATTTGACTGGGAAAACATCCCAGGTGTGACACCCACAGGTACATATTCTTACTATCCATACATGTGGTGGGGTTACTACTCACCTTCATTCATGTTCAGTGGTGTGAACACACCACCTGAAGGCTCGAACGGACAAGGCTCATGGCCAGGCAACGTTGGCAACCCACCAAGCTATGCTGCAAATGGATATCCAACCAATTATGGTCTCTGTATGGCATATGCATACACGTATTACATGAGCAGTGGTCAAGGAGCTCGAATGACCTTCCCGGTTGTTGATATCTCAGCAAGCAACTTGTCAAAGGTGACCATTTACATGGACTTCCTCCACGACGGTGCTGACAACTATCAAGACCGAATGGATTTCGTTGCTCGTGCGTCCTCGTCTGCATCAGACCTTGTCGATGAAGCCTATGTTCGCGAATCAGGTACTCCAATGTTCAAGAACGGTGAGATTACCGGTGCAGACAATGGTATTGATATCGGTGGAAACTTTGCAGCAGCAGACTTCCTTAACATCGATGTCACAAGTCCAACAAATGCTGGGTTGATAGTCACTGGTCAAAGCACAGGTTCTGCAGAATCTCTCAACGTCACAAATGGTGATTATGGAGTTCTCGTCTCAACTTCAGGTTCAGGTTCATTAGATTTGAAGAACCTCGACCTCGATGGACAAGCAAAAGCTGGTGTATACTATGCCAAAGACATCTCGGGTGAACTCACAGGTTCGTTTACGAACATTGCTGGTCCAGCCATAGAATATGGTGCTTCGACCTCAGCTGATGTCGAATTCTCCGATCTTACCATCACGAGTAACGATGTAGGTATCGAAACTGCGGGTTCAGGTAAAATCACTTTGAAAGATTCTACATTCAGCAACACCAACAATGATTTTGTCATCTCAGGTTCATCTGTCATCGACTTCATTGAAGGTGACCTTGGATTATCAACAGTTGATGTGACAGGTTCGGGTAAGCTAAACAGAATGCGTATTGCAAATATCACGGTGACTGCTGATTCCTCGTTCGTGACAGGAACGTCTGTCGTTGTTCGAGATGGAGATGGCAACATACAAGGTGTTGAGACTACCGATTCCAATGGAAAAGCATCAGGTATCACATTCATCACTGATGTTGTATCAAGTACTGGTACTGTCACTCCATCATTGAATGGTTACACTGCATCAACAGTTGCACAAGTCGAATACACATCGTCAACTGCCGACTTCAGATACACGAAGGAAACGCTTTCCCTCGTCGATGATTCATACAACAATGAGGAATCAGTAGATTTGGTCAACCAATTCGATACTCGAATTTGTTACAACTCACAGAGTTCTTCCTACATTCAGGTTGCCTCTTGTCGTTCGTACATCAGTTCATACGGCAGCACAACGTACAGTTCGCCATCTGGATTCAAAGAATGGAGTTACTATCGATCTCACGATGGAAGTGATTTGGCTGGTAAAACCGTCATGATGGACACACCTTACTGGTATCTTGAAGGTGGAGAACACGACTGGAATGGCACTGATTTCATCTTTACCGCATCCTATGCCGGTAACATGGCAAATTACATGTATCCTTACTACTATTACGGTGAAATTGACGTCTACATGAACGATGCATCAGTAACTGCAGCAGCAGTTAGCGATGAAGGAGAGTTGAACGGTGCTAGCCTTGGATACATGTACTATGCATGGAATTTCCAAGCAAACAACACAACCTTCGATGGAATTCAATCATTGAGTTCAGGTGTTGGTTATGGTTATTACACCGATTACATGCCTGACTTCTTCGATGTCACAAACAGTACGATAACTCACTTCAAGGGTTACACACAATTGAACAATGCTATCCAAATGAGTGACATGTGTATTATCTTGAACGGTGTTGAAGGAACTGATATCAACGATAACACATTCAACAACTGTGGTGTTGGTGTGTTCTCACAACGTTCAGGCTACTACTACACGCACACTTCAAGTGAAATTGGATCGGATAACCTCACAGTGAATAGAAACACCTTCAACGATGGTGGAGAAATTGCAGACATTTGGTTGTACAACACGAACGAAATTCAAGGTGCCGAAATTGACAACAACGTGTTCCACACATCCGCTGGTGGTTCCGCAGTCGCTATTTATCCAGGCAACACAAAAGATGTTGATATCACAAACAACGAAATTTACGGTGGTGACGAGGACCTCCTCTTCATCTATCAGACCCACAATTTCAACATCAGCGGAAACGACATTACTGGTGTGACACAACAGGCTGATACCACAGGTATCTACACATACCAAGGTAGCGGTTCAATCACCGATAACACAATTACAGACACTGAATACTCTGGTATTTACATGGAGCAAATCACCACGCCACCAGCAAGTGGAAACTCACTCTGTTCAATCGGCCGTACGGATTACCGATATAGCGACACATGTGATTGGACTCTTGGAAGTGGAAAGAAGGCTACACTTGACCTTGACACAGACAGTTGGGGCTATGAGATCAGCATCGCTGTTGTTCTCAACAACACCACGACTGTCAATTCTTGGTCAACATACACCTTCAACAGTAACGCTGGTTACCACCCACTTGCAACGTATACCACACCTGGTTACTACAAGTTGTATGTGAACGACTCATACGGTGACGGTGGTGCAACCATTGAAGTGACTGAAACTTCAACAGGTTCGACAACATCATCCGATGCAGTTGTCTCTGGCAACACCATAGGATTGTCCGTAGGCCGAACATCACCTTCTGCAGTCGGTGTGACTTACGCAGATTGTGATGCCATCGGTATCTCTTCGAGTTCAAACACTGTTACGCTTGAAGATAATGCTATGGTCATTGACGATTGTGATGTCAGCGATGTAGGTTCAACATTCACGGGTGTTGGGGCGAGTGGCACTACTGGTGTTTTCTCTGATTCAGCCTTCAATGGCCTCACCCTCAACGGCACGACAATCTCAGGATACGACATTGGTGTGTACAAGGAACTCGGTGTACTCAGCCTCCTAGGCGATGCCGACATTACCGGTGACGCTTACGGTATCTTCGCTGACGACGTTGAAGTCTACTCACTTGGAGCAAGTGTTGCTGCTGACACCACAGACGGTGTTGGTCTCTACCTGCTCAACAGTGATGACTCATGGATTTACCCACTTGATGTTGAAGGTGATGTTGGTGTTTTCGCTAACAACTCCGTGTTCCGATGGGACAACCTCGGTACCGGTGTTTCAGATGCAACAACTGCTTTGAAGACTGAAGACTCAACTGGTTCGATTGAGAACATGACCTTTGGAAGTTCAACAACTTACCAAATCGATGCTGGAAGCAATTCCCAAGTGACATCTATCGGACACACACTCAACCCAAGTGAGTTGCTTGTGGATTCGACAGCGGTCATTGATGAGGCAAATCTGTTCAACATTGAGACAACTCACCTTGGAGCAGCTCCAGCAAACGATGTTGCTCTCATGATTATGTCGAGCGATAACAGTCGAGCGTCTTATGTCTCAACATCCTTCCAACCAGAAGTCATGAACATCGATGGTTCAACAGATGACTGGTTCGGCGGTAACGAACTCAACCCAGCAGGCTATGCTATGCCTGGTAACATGAGTGGTGACGGTACAGACAACATGTACATCACCTACAACGTTGCAGACAGCCTCTATGTTGGTTTGACTGGAGTTGACCTCACAAATGGTGACGTACTCATCTACCTCAGCGTTGATGGCAGTGGTTCAAGCACAGGCTACAACGGCATGGGTGGTTCACACGACCTACCATTTAGTGCGAACTACCTCCTCTGGGCTGACAGCACCTCCTCCTACGATCTGTACAGTTACGGTTTCTTAGGATGGGGGCCAAGTTCACTCAGCACTGAATCCATCAGCCTTGCACAAGGAACCGATGTTCTCGAATTCGAGATTCCATTCAGCCGAATTGGTGGAACACCAGATGCAGTTGATATCATCACACTTGTTCAAGAAGAAACCACAGCAACCGTCACAACTGTTCACCCAACTCAAACAATCGATTCCATGCAAGTGGCTCAATCGTTTGAGAAGTATGTGAGCCTTGAACTCAAGCATGGTGACCTCAACAGTGGTTCACTCTACGATGAAGTTCTTGTGTACCGTTCCTACAAGGGTACGACCACACCATCTGGTGCAACAGATTACAACGTCATGGTGATGACCAACGCTGACTGTGAGATTGATTGGACCGTTGTTCCAGATGTATCACTTGCAAACAATGTGTACATGACCTCATCCGGAACAGGTGTTGTTGATATCGCACGGGCATGTCCAGTGATTCAATCAACACTCACTGACATTTCAATCCTTGAGGACTACGATAACGACGCAGATGGTTCAATCGACACCTACTCGTTCAGTTTGACTGACCTTGCCGATGATGTACAAGATGAGGAATCAACGCTCACATGGCAAGTCATCGATGCAAACCTTGACGCATACGACAACATCTTGTTGGGATACTCCCTCACTGGACAAACATTCTCAATTGTACCAGTTGAAGATGCATTCGGAACCATTGAATTCACATTCAATGTGACTGACAGCAACGGACTCATGGACGAGAAGACAATCGTCTTCACCATTGAGAACGTGAACGATGCTCCGGTAATTTGTAATGTCAACGACATTGACTGTACACCGATCTTCTCATCTGACGATGGATTCGAAAACATCCTCCCAGAAGGATTTGGCACCCACAAGAAGTACCTAGGTGCTCTTGCGAACCAAACACAATCCTACATCAGAGACAAGGCAAACGAACAAGTTCCATACCGACAATCGTACTCATGGGCTGCTTCAGTTCCATCGACATGTACTGCATTTGAAGTAGAAATTGACGGATATGAACTCGTGATTACTGAAAACACCAGCAACGAACTTGGTGGTGCTTGTGATGTCACTCTCGTTGTGACTGATAACGGTTCAGAGAACCAAGACTCAGCTCCATACGACGTGACCTTCTCGGTGTCTCCTGTCAACGACGCACCAATTATCCTCGATTGGGACCGACAGAATGAAGTTGTCATGCAAGCAAACAATGGCTCCATACCAAACGTGCCATGGATGCTCACCTTGATGGAAGATGACACAAACTTGGATAACCTGACATACGACTTGTCAGCAATCAAGTATGATATTGACCATGAATTGGATGACCTTTACTGGACTGTTGAAGCAACAGATCAATGTGAGTATCAAAACTACTTCACAACGACCATCACTGGCGACGACCTCATCTTCGAACTCGTTCCAGACGCAACAACCAACGCAAGAATTTGGGAAATTGATTACCTCAACGACAACGGTATTCACCAAATTCCACCAATTGGTTCAGAGTTCTGTCAAATCCGATTGGTTCTCCGTGACACATTAAACGCACCATCGTACGTGCCAAACTATGACACATCGATTATGCCTATCGCTAACTACCAACAAGGTATGGTGACCAAGGAAATTGGTGTACGTGTTGACAACGTCCGAGAACTCGTACCAGACTACTACTTCGATGATTCGAGTAAGTTCAGCTGGAACGGTGTTACTTCACTCATGACCGGTTCTTACCTACCAGTCACTGTGAAGGTTGGCGGTGGCGGTGACGAAGGTCCATACACCTACGATCACATGCTCAAGGTGACGTTCCACACTGATGGACACGCACAACCTGAAATCGCTCGCTACTATACAGTTCCTGATTACGGTGGAGAAATTTCAATCACTGACAATGTGTACATCACACGTGACACAACAGAAGTTTGGGTTGAAATGGATGTATTGACATGTTTGACAAACCCATGTGATTTGACAACAACAGTGACTCAGCGATTCCAAATCGACCAACCTGGTTCACACAGAGCAACCAACAGCGGCCTCCAAGGTGATATGTGGTCCAAGCCAGGTCAATACGGTTCTAACGGAACAACGACCTCACAGCGACGACCGCTCTTGGAAGACAGCAACTGGTGTAACAACGTCATGTCCAGTTCTGCAACCGCAGATATCTGTAATCATGCGAACCAACCAGCAGACGAATTCATTGCAACAAACCAATCCCTACCAATCATTGTGGGACAAATTGGTGCATCTGCAGTTCCATCGTTTGCTCCAAGCATGATGGCAGTTGCTCTCGCTGGTTTGTTTGTCACCGCTCTCTCCTTCACATCACGTCGTGATGAAGATGAAGAAGATGTTCAGAAGCAAACAATGGCTGACGACGAAGGTGCTGTGAGCCCAGTTATCGCAACCATCCTTATGGTCGCTATCACTGTGGTTCTTTCCGGTGTCATCTATGTCTGGGCTTCAAGCCTCGCAGATACTGATGTGAAAGGAACACCAAGAGTGACCTTCAAGATTGAAGAGTACGATGCTACGAACGCAGAAACAGGTCATTGGAGAATCACCATTGGTCAATCTGAGACCGATCTTGCAACGCAAGCCGTTCAAGTTCGAATCATCTATACCAATGCTACAGGTGCTACAGTCACAAAGACATTCAGTCTTTCAGACAGCAACGGTGTTTACGGCTACAACCCAGAGAACAGCGATGCCTTTGTGATGTTCGTTGATTCAACACTACGTAAGGAAGGAACGAACTACAAGTCAACCTTCAGTGCGGGCGATACAATCTTCGTTCGAACACACGACCCAGAGGGTACTCCTCTTGAGAAGGCAACTGTCTCGATCACCTATGCTCCTGCAATTGCTGGACAATCAACGACTGTCTTGAAGACATACGAAGACTTGTCCTACAACAAAGCACCCTAGAGCTTGAAGTTGGTTACTGAATCCTCTGGTCCTTCGACCTGAGGTCGATGCTGAGTGCGAACGCTTTGGGGCCATGGCCCCTTGGCGTGAATGCTTTGAAGGTTGAATGAGTGGCGTAACTCATGGAGTCTTCCACACCCCGAATCGTCGTTTTCGATTGCGACGGGGTGTTGGTTGATTCTGTGAGTTCATGGAAAACACTACACGATCATTTCGGCACGGACAACGATGTCAATCTGCAGCGTTTTATCCGTGGTGAGATAAGTGATGTCGAATTCATGCAACTCGATATTCAGCTGTGGAAATCAGTGCAGAAGGATATTCACCGTGATGACTTGTTTCGAGCATATGCTGGGATCAAACTGATGCCAGGTGCACGTGAAACAATATCCACACTTCGAGAACATGGTATATTTATTGCAATCGTGAGTGCTGGTGTTGATATCTTTGTTCAATCCATTGCTGGAATGCTCAAAGTTGACGACTGGATTGCGAACGGTCTTGAATTTGATGGCGATGGTTTTCTCACCAGTGATGGTGTTTGCCGTCTTCATGCCACGAAGAAGGGGTTAATCATCGAAAAGTTGCTGAAAATGAACGGCTTTGAGCCTCATGAGTGTGTTTCAGTTGGTGATTCTGAAATGGATCTGTCCATGATGGTCGATGGCAGTCGATTCATCGGATTCTTTCCAACCCGTGAGTCGTCAACAAAGGCATTTGAATCGGCGAATGTCCCTATTGTAAGAGAGAAAGACCTCTCTGGAATACTTCCATACTTGGGTCTTGGCTCAAGCGAAGGGAATTGAAACCGATTTGTGACTTTGTAAATTGATGACCGTTAACATACACGGTTTTGGTTGGAATCCAAGCATTCGTTGATACGATGTTTGGTCTTGCCATGTGCTCGAACACACCAAGGTAGTTCCACGGAAATCAATACACGCATGACCATGAACGTGACCAGTCACAAAAATATCTGGTACTGTTTGGATGACAAGTCCGTCCTCAGGTTCTGGGGATAATGGCGTTTTACCCCCCCATTGAGGTGCTAAGTGTCTGCGCCGAAGCATTTCTCGCATTGCTTCCACAGGGTCACTATAACTCACCGTTCGCAAACCAGCCACGAAGTCATCGATTGATTTTCCGTGGTAGGAGAGTAATCGAACACCGTGAAGTGAAAAATCACATGGATTACCAACAAATGTCGTGGAATTATAGTCGAGTTGTATATCTTTTTCGAAGGTGGGTTGCGGCTCTGCAGGTCGAACGGCATCGTGGTTTCCGGGTAGCATGAGGCACTCAACCCAATCAGGGAGGAGTGAAAGAAGGCGTGCAAATTCAGAATACTGTTTGAATAAATCAGGGATTGCAAGTTCTTTGTTTTGGTCTGGATAAATACCGACACCATCGACACAGTCCCCTGAAAGAATGAGATATTTGATCGTCTTCGCTAGTGGGTCAGCGTGAAACCAGCGAACCATCTTGTGCCATTGAGCCTCAAGGAATGTTTTCGACCCAACATGGATATCTGAAAGAAATGCGACACTCACACCAACCTCTGAAGATACTTTTTGATGGTTGGTTTCAAGTGGAAAGTGAAGGTCATTGACATAGAAAATATCTCCTGATTGACTAAATGTTCCTGACACACCCAAGACATCATCTGGCATGAGACCGGCCTCAAGGACCGCCTCTTGTTCTCTATCGCGGTCGTCACCGGTTCTACGGGTTAACAAACAAGGTAATTCACCAGTTTCATCTTCAATACTAAACAACAAGTGACCATTTTTTGTGTATCGTGGTTCATTGACGAGCCCTATTGCAACAGCAATATTCTCGTAGCCTTGATAGCGATAGGTTTCTTGAAGCAGTTTTGATATCTCTTGAGATTTTCTTGGAAGATTGGAATTCGCTTCAATCATTTTGCGAATTCTTATGAGCCGGTCATTGAAACAAGCCGTGATATCCGTAAGTTTCCCTTCTGTTAATGATTGACCGGTGATATCGAAATGAACCGTCAAATCTGTTTCAACATCACTCGCTAATGTTGTGAAATCTTCAGATTTCCAATCTGGTAGGTTATTTCTGAATTCTAAATCCAATGGTTCAGGCTCATGGATTGGGGCAACAATTCTTGCGAGGTCTTTTGGTTGTGTTTTCAAAACATGCTCTTGTTGTGTGGAGATCATCTCGGCAGGCTTTTCATTCGACTTTGTTGATTCCAATTGATGCAGTATTGCTTCGGTGAGTAATCCCGGTTCTCTGTGTAGTGAAACGATGTTTTGTGCGTATTCAAGCGGGTTTGGTTGTTCTAGGATTCGAGCACGCGCATCTCGGGTCGCTGCAAGCGAGTGGGTCCGCAAAAGGGCGAAAATTTGAGACCAATCTTCACCCATGAACAACCTAGACTGTTTACACTCTAAAAACGAAATGATGACATTGATTGCCTTATTCTTCGGCATCCTGCCAAGTGATTTCGGAAGCAATATCTGGTTCCTTTCCACCTTCGGCACTCCATGCCTCATCTTGCCATGGTGCAGATTCTCGAGCCGCTTGCTCTCGAGCCACTCGTTCCTCTTCGAATCGTATCGCTTCTTGACGAACCTCTTCTTCTTTCTTTAGAGCATCTTCTTTTGCCTTCTTGGCGTTTTCCATTGCTTGGTCGAAATGTTCGATAGCTTTCAGGAGTGCAAAATACACGAAACCTTCTTTGTTTTCGGAACGTGTACCTCCGATTTCCGTATGTTCAGCATTTGTCCAAGAGTGTGAAGCGATACCAACATACACGCCACCTACCTTTTTGGCAGTTAAATCGGCTGTTGGGCCAGCAATTCCTGTTATTGAAATCGCATAATCTGCGTTTGCTCTTGCAAGTGCTCCCATGGCCATTTCAATAGCAACGTGTGCAGATACTGCACCATGTTTCTGTAATGTTGATTCTTTGACGCCGAGTTCCTTGATTTTTGCTTCGTTTGCATAGGTGATCCATGATTGATTGAACCACTCGCTTGAACCTGCAATATCTGTGAGCGTACTTGCAAGTAATCCACCAGTGCAAGATTCAGCGAGTGTGATGGTATGGCCACCAGCACGCAACCTCCGTGCTAGTCGCGCTGCGGTCCCGTGGACATCAGCATCCATGAGTGGGCGTGCTCATGACATGATTTGAGGTTATTGGAAAGAGCGCATTCTTGAAAAAGTCGAGCCAACAGCAAGGCATGGGTCTGTGGTCTAGGGGTTTATGACGTCGCCCTTACAAGGCGAAGATCGAGGGTTCAATTCCCTCCGGACCCACTCTTACCATAATTCTTGAATAATGTTGATTTCATCACCTTGTACGAGTTTAGAAATGCTTGATTGGCTTTGAATCTCGACCAAATTTTCCTTCGAATCGAGAATGCACAAATGCGTCGCTCTTTCCCAAAGACCTGGGGTGAATTGATGGCCTCGAAGGTCAACTGCTACAAGAATATCTTCAAGTTCAGATAACATCAAAGCAGGTTGTGCATCTTTCAATTCCTCACCTTGAAGAATTAGCCATCTGTGCTGACTCAAGTCAAATCGCATGTTGTCTTTAGACAATTGATGAAAGTGAACGTACATCATCTGCTCACCTAATAACGAAGCAAGGCTGCAACACCGCCAAAGTTTACCAATTGCTGACCAGCATCATGGTCTGCAGAACATTGTACAATATCAGCACCAATTTCACTTAATTTTTCAGTCCATTCTAACCATGTCGTTCCAAACGAACGTCGTTCATCCTCTCGTAAAGTATCAGCAATGATGAGCAACGTTTCAATCGCCCCTCTATTTAGGGCATCATCGAGTTCAAACTCACCAATCGCAACAAGATTGTTTGTGGCCATCCTTGTCCAGACTTCCTCGAGAAGAAGAATCTCCCGACTCATTTGATGCTCTGAGAGAATTGAAGCGGCTAAACCTTGACTCAAGACTTCATTTGCAGCTGCTCGACCGCCCATACTTGTTGCAACTGATTTTATCGTTCGCTGAGTGCCTTGGGAAGCGAACAACTTCTCCATATTTTCACGGAAATGGCCAGGGCCACACAGAATTAAGGGCATTGTGTCTTCGAGTTGTTGTAGAATCTTTTCAACAACATTGGTTTGAAACTGATTGAGGACTGAACCCGCTTCCTTCGAGGTGATTCTTTTTCCTCCACCTCTCATCGTCCATTGAGCACTTTCTCGTAAGCCTCGATTGGTCACAAAGTAAAGAATCATCTCGTCCTGTTCGACAACCAAAAGAGCCACTTGTGGAGCATTCGATGTCCGTATGGCATCATTGAGTAATGCTTGGTCGAGCGAAGAAAATCCTTTTTCATTGGTGAGCGTTACTTCATCGCCTTTCGTCACAATATGCGTGTGATGAGAGCCGATATCGACTGGTGATTGGCGAATAATACCGTGAACACGTAGTGTATCAGAAAAGGATTGATGTTCTACGATTTCAATAGCAAGCGTCATCATCATTTTTTTCCGCTCGGCCTGTTTTGCTCTCTCGCCTTCTCCTCCAGCTGTGGTTTGATCACGGCGTTCACCAAGCATCGTCAGGTGAATACCAGGAGCACATAGACGAGCAAGAACCCATAAATCATCATCTGAATCGATGAAGAGTTTCCAATGATTGACATCCTTGCTCTTCAATTTCATACGTTCACCAATGATGCTTGCAATCTCCTGACGAGGCACCTCACCTTCTTTCTTTCCATCTTGCGAGATTTGAATTCAAATGCCCCAAAGGCGTCGAGTCGCACAAATGAGTGAAGTTTGCAACACTTGTCCTGCACGTCGAAGGCATGATATTCAATGAAATCAACCAAAGACGCCGGTGAGGTTTCCATCATCATCCATGTCCATGTTGTTTGCAGCTGGAACTTTTGGAAGACCGGGCATTGTCATCATATTCCCAAGAATTGCGACAACGAATCCAGCACCTGCATTGAGTCGAAATTCCTTCACTGGAAGCGTAAATCCTGTTGGTGCTCCAAGCAATGTTGCATCATGCGAGAATGAATATTGCGTCTTTGCCATGCAAATCGGAAGGTGCCCATACCCCCATGATGTGATTTGGTCGGCCATTTTTTGTGCTGAGGGTTCAATCTGAATATCACCCGCATGGTACATTCGTTTTGCAATGTGCTCTAATTTTTCTGTGAAGTGGGTTTCAGCGGTGAAAAGTGGAACAAAATTACGACCATCTGCAACATGTTGTTGAATTGATTTTACGACCGCTTTTGCTAAATCTTCTCCTCCTTTACCTCCATTTGCAAAGACTTCAGTCACACAAACCTTGCTCGCCCCGCTGGCAAGAGCACAGTCGGTGATGGTTTTGATTTCAGCATCGGTGTCCGATGCGAATCTATTGATTGAAACAACGACAGGTACACCAAATGCCGCCATATTTCGAATATGACGGTCAAGATTGGATTCGGAACCTGTTTTGACTGCAGGAACATCTTCTGCTTCAAGCACTTCCTTTGGGGGCCGAATGCCACCCTTAGGACCAAAAGCACCACCGTGAAGTTTCATTGACCGAACCGTGACATTCATGACAACACAATCGGGTCGCTTACCAGAATAATGTGATTTGATGTGCATGAATTTTTCAGCACCCATGTCGGAGCCAAAACCTGCTTCTGTAACGACAATATCACTACAAGCTAAGGCGACTTTGTCAGCGATAATACTCGAATTTCCATGGGCGATATTGGCAAATGGTCCGCCGTGAATAAACGCTGGTCCACCCTCGAGTGTTTGTGCGAGGTTTGGCAAAAAAGCTTGGCGGAGAAGAAGAGCCATGGCTCCTGCTGCACCGATGTGTTTCGCTTTGACTGGATTGCCATCCATCGATGAACCGATGATGATTTCACCGAGTCTGAAACGTAAGTCCTTGTAATCTGATGCTAAAACGAGAATGGCCATGATTTCACTCGCCGCAGTGATATCAAATCTCTCTGAGCGTGGAACGCCATTTGCTGGTCCACCAAGGCCTACGACACAATCCCGGAGGGCACGGTCATTCATATCGATCACACGAGGCCAAGCGATTCTGGTGAGGTCGAGTTTACACTCGTTTCCATGTTTGATGTGATTGTCGATAAGGGCGGAAAGAAGATTGTGTGCAGAGGTTACAGCGTGAAGGTCACCTGTCATGTGTAAGTTGATTTCTTCCATCGGCAGAACCTGGGAGTTTCCGCCTCCAGCAGCACCACCTTTGATGCCAAAGACAGGGCCCATCGATGGTTCCCGAATAACACAAGTTGCATTTTTACCGATGGCCATGAGTGCCTGTGTAAGACCAATCGTCGTCACTGTTTTACCTTCACCAAACGGTGTTGGATTAACCGAAGTGACGAGCACGAGGCTACCTTGTGCATCGTTCATCCGACGTTTCACGCCTTCCCAACTGATTTTTGCAAGTCCTTTACCGTAGAGCATTAACTCGTGAGCAGGAATCCCGATTTTCCAAGCGATTGATTCAATAGGCTCCATTGTTGCATCTCTTGCAATCTCCAAATCAGACTTCATTAGATGAGTCTTCGAGCGCAATCAGGCTTTGAACCCCTCGCTTGAAATCAGCAATGAAGGCACGTTTTAGACGCTCTTCACTAAAGCCATCATTCGTCTTTCATGTTGCCTAGATAATCAGGGAGGTCGACTCCAGCCATCTTTGCCACATCGTGGACTGGTGGAAGGCTCTTGATGAGCGATGAAACGAAGTTTGCAGTTGAACCATTTTCGGATTGACCGGAGTCCCACACGGTAATCTTGTCAATCTTCAGGTTCGCAATTGCTTCAGTCTGTCGTGCAACAAGTTCTTCGATCTTTTCGACCATGAGCAGTGTTGCAGCAGCCTTAGGGTCGCCGCCAGCACTCTTGACGAGTTGTGCATAACCAGTTGCTTTGGCTTCAAGAACAGCCTTCTGACCTTCTGCTTCAGCAGTGTAGGCAGCAAGGATTGCGTCTGCTTGTCCTCTTGCAATTCTTCGTTGTCGCTCGGCTTCTGCTTCGGCAGCAATCTCGATTTGTTGCTTTGAAATCTCTTCACGAGCAATTTCTTCAGCACGGAGACGTTGTCCCTCAAGTTCGTATTGTGCCTTCTCGATTTCAACATCAGCCATTCTTCGGGCGACTTCAGTTCGTCGCTTTGCCTCTGCTTCTTTCTCAGCAAGTTCTGCGTTATATGATGCGATTTCCGCTTGTGATTCGTTTTCACCCTTGACCGCTTCGGCTTCTTGTTGGTTGACATAAACACGGCGGTCTGTATCTGCTTGCTTCTGTCCCTTGTCGGATGCAGCACGGTTGGTGGCAACAGCAACTTCTCTGTCTCTGTCAGCTTCAGCCTGTCCGGTTTCACCACGTCGAAGTGCTTCTGCACGTGCAATGTTTGCCTCAGCAATGGCTTCTGCTGCCGCCTTTGCACCGAGTGATTTGATGAAGTCCGCTTCATCAGTAATATCTGTGATGTTCACGTTGATGAGGTATAGACCAATCTTGTGCAATTCTGTATCGACGTTTTCAGTAACACGGCTCAAGAATGCCTCTCGGTCGCTGTTGATTTCTTGAATTGAGAGTGAAGCAACTGTTAATCGAAGTTGTCCGAAGATGATTTCTTCAGCCATTTTGTCGATTGCTGGTGCCTCCAAGCCAAGAAGACGCTCAGCAGCGTTTTGCATGATTGATGGTTCGGTCGAAATGGCAATGGTAAATGATGAAGGCACGTTGATACGGATATTCTCTTGTGATAGAGCATGCTTGAGGTCGATAGCAATGGTCATTGGCTGAAGGTTGAGCCAGCCGTAGTTCTGAATAAGCGGCCATACAATTCGACCACCGCCGTGGTAACACGCTGCAGCAGACTTACCTTTTACTCGCCCGTAGACGACCAAAATCTTATCCGAAGGAGCGACTTTGTAGCGATTCACAGCAATGTAAATTGTCGCTAAAAGTACAAAAATAAATAATCCAATTCCAATTAATACTAATTCCATTTCATTCACTTTCCTCTATTTCGTTTTTCTTTCCATTCATTGGTTGAACAACAAGTAGATCTCCGATGGTATCGACGACTTGAATCAATGTTCCAGTCGGTATTTCGATCTCGCTATCCGATGCACGAGCCGTCATCGTTCGCAATGCACCTTGAAATTCAACTTGAACTTGACCGTCTTTTCCTTGTGGGATTTTGAGGTACACCCGTCCTTTTGAGCCGATGGCATTTGAGTGAACCACATTTCCATCTGATTCAAGGCCACGGAGAATATCAAACACTTTTCCGATAATGTAC
>Ga0255766_10000412_pt1 | contig 38491 bp, 43 predicted proteins | sample 071ome_23_FD_179966 | JGI IMG/M metagenome (GOLD analysis project Ga0255766, IMG submission 179966) | Coastal salt marsh microbial communities from the Groves Creek Marsh, Skidaway Island, Georgia - 071403BT metaG (version 2) | ecosystem: Environmental > Aquatic > Marine > Intertidal zone >...
GCAATTAAAATGTACAACACTGTCCACACAGGTGCAAAGATCCAAGCGGGTGGTTGTAGCTCTGGTTGAATCAATGATGTGTACCATTCATTGTCCTGACCAAAATTAAACACAGCACCAGCACTACTGGCCACTACTGTACACAGATAAAATGCTATCCATGTTGTGATTTTGTTGATTTTCATTTTATTTGAAAAATGCAATGTAAATCAGCAATCCAATTATCAAAAGTTTTCCGTAGTCAAGGTCAAAATCTGTACCTTCACCAAACTTCTTTTTGAGTTCACTCAGTTTCATTGTTTTCCTCCTTAGGTTTCCAATTTTCTATGTAAATTTTATCATAATGGTCTTTGTCTACAACATCAAATTGAAAAGGACCATTTATGATCAACTGTTCATCTTCTATCTGCCATTTTTCGTTCCAGTCATACAACCATCCAAATCCTGATCTACCGTCTGGATCTTCCGGATCACCATTGTTCCAAGTTTCTTCAAACTGTTGTTTTTCTTCATCAGTCCAAGGGCCTTCGTAATCAAACCAAATGCTACACAAGTCATCTAGTTCAGCACCGTGTCCAATTTGGCTATCGCACCAGATAGTATCACCTTTCCAATTATAATCATAGTTCATGTCATCACCTTCTTTGTAGCCATAACCCCAACGATAGGTCTCATTGATTTCCACAAACTTTTGATTTGGATCATTTGGTACGTCATACAGTTGAATCATCTGCGTTATACTTTTTTTATGTAAAGGTGTTATTCTTACCACTACTTGATCTGTGGTAAAACCATATTTGAGTTTGTCAACTACTTCTTGCTTTTGGTCTGTGGTCATATTATTCGTGTTCTCCGCCCGGATCTCTAGGATCTAGTTTTACTTTATATGGATTGCCATCATTGTCTCTGTAGATCACATAGTCTCTGGTTCTACCATACGAGTGATATCCTTTGATAAAATTAAAACTCTGCGGACTGCGTTTTGCTGTTTCAAATGTGGCCACTGTGATAAAAATTGCGGCGATAAAGATCAAATGAGCAATTGCTGTGTAACCAAACACTGTCCAACTGCCTACTAGGATTGAAAATGTCACACACCACATCCAACACAATACCTGTGTGACCATGTGTCTAGTATTAAAGTCTTGAATATGACGCAATGGATTTTTCTCCCATCCCATCACAGATGTGTATGCATCATAGATCCATTCTGCTAAGTTACGTTTACCGTTAATGTTTGCCATTATATTTTTTCTCCTGCTTCAAAACCTCTAAATCTTAGGAATCTTGGAAAACGCAAACTCCATTCGTTGTCTGCATCTTGATTCTTAGTTATAGCATCTGCTCTAACTTCTACTATTTGTCCAACTAATTTTTCCTTGCCAGTCCAGAATTCATCTCTGTTGTCGTCAGTCAATCCACTGCCCACATTGACTTTGATGAACTTGCCATCATCTGTGCCTTCACAGATCAAAGCACCAAGTTTGCCTGTATTTCTACCTGTGCCTTCTTCTGTTGCTACCACTTCTAATGAAACTTCTATAAATGGTTTTGCTTTCAGCATGTAATGACTTCGCTTACATTCGTAAGGTGCATTTCTGTCTTTAATCATTATGCCTTCAAAACCTTTTTCAATTGCTGTTGCATTATATTCTTTAAATGTTTTTTGACCTTCATCAGTGTCAAAATCACATTCTACTTTGTCTACTACAAATATATTGCTGTCTGTTTTTGCATCAGCAAGTAGATCCTGTAACTGTTGATGCCTATCCCAACAACCCAGTTTGGATTTGCCTTGTTTAAACTCTTTAAGTGTCAACACATCAAACAGAGCAAATTTGGCATCAGTGGCTTCTACATTGTCTTTTCTATGCACCTGTTTCATTAGTGCCTGAAAAGAACTAGATACCATTTCGCCATCCAACACCATAGACTCTTCAAATTTACTTGCAAGTGTATCTACAATTTCTTTTTCAATGTGTCCAAAGTTATGAAACTGTTTACCATTACGTGAATACATTGCTACTGCATCTGTGTCAGCATCATATATTGCAAGTACTCTTACACCATCTAATTTGTAGTCTAATAGTTTTTCACCTACTAGTTTCTTTTCATGGTTAGCACTGTCATGAGCCAACATACAACTAAAAACCGGTACCATGTACTCGGGCTTTTTGCTTTTTTTAGCCACTGCATTGATAGTTTTTTCACTGACTCCACATTTTAAATCTTTGATAAGAATTCTACGATACCAATTGTTCCATTGATCTTGTGTGGCAATATCCATGTGAAACTGAATCAAATCTCTGGCCGCATGGCCGGTGGCTGTTCTGTTGTTGAGTTTTCGTGCTAATTCTTTGAACTGTTCCCAACTGCATCCAGGACCATCTTTGGTAGATTCAGGCACCTGCTTTACACCAAACACATACAGTTTGTCTAAGGCCATTTGGCAACCTTCAAAAAACACAGTGTTGTTGTTTTTGATTTCTTGTTCAATCACAGATTCTTTAAACAATCTTGAGTTGTCTGATTCTAGTTTTTTAATTATCTGTTCCATTATTTCAATACACAATTCTTAACCACAGTCTCATGACCATAGTATTCAGTTATCTTGTGACTTTTAACTCTGCCTTTGAGAGTAGCTTTTGATCCAATATTATGATCAAGATACTTTTGTGTCAACCATTTGATCACATTGTTTTGTGAATCAGTAAAAGTGTACACACAAAAATCATGCATATCATTGTTGTAAACATTAATTAATGTCACATCAGTCTCAATTGATTGTCCAACTTGTCCAACAAAACGACTGTTTTCTTGATAAAAAGCATATTCTTTTTGTCTCTGTTGTTTTTTCAAATAGTTTTGATGCACTCTTGGCAGACTGGCCACAATACCAACATACCGTTGGTTTACCTGATCAGAATCAAGAACTGCTAAAACCTGTTGTTCATATGAAGTAATAGTTCCTGTCATTTTTTTCAACAACAGCTCTTTTTTGAGATCTAGAATCTGTTCTACAGTTTCATGATAATCCGGTACCAATCTTAATCCATTTGTTATCTGATTCAAACGATCTAGTACCACTTGTTTGTTGGGTTTTTTATCAGAAACGTCAAAGGCTTTCACGTAGCCTTGTGTGTTGAACACATCAACGGCCACAGATATTGCGTCATAGATATTCCAATTTGTGTTGGTTTTCATTGCTACTTCCATTGTTTCTAACTTATAGTGTTATAATAACACTGTTTTGGATTTTGTCAAGTGAGTTTTTGGTGTGTATTAGTGATATTTTCTGACTTTTTTCCACTCATCCTGTGCTATGCAAGAATTACACACAATATCAGTTCCAGCAGGATTGTAGAAAAAATCTAGTTGGTCAGAGACAAAATCTTTAAGACTTTTTTCTAATTCAGTATTGTCATTGTTCGTTAGAAAATAATTTATTTTCTTATTATTTTTTACTAGATCAAACTTTTCGTACTTGATACTAATATCGTTAGACTTTATCTTTAAAAATTCTAATACTTCATCTAAGACCTTATTTGTCTTTTTAATAGTTGCTAGGTTGTCAAATTCAATACCATGAATAGCAGTGTTGTTTTCAAAATCAAAAGATTTATCATAAAAAGATTTCATATCAAGATTTGTGTTTTGATAGATTTCATCGTAATTCTGATCATTGATAAACTTTAAAAAAGATTTCATTTTTGATTTGCTAGTTAACGTTGAAAAATAATGATATTCGATAAGCCATAATAGTTGTATACCTTGGCCATCGATAATAGTATTAGCAATGTAGGAATTGTCAGTATGAAAACTAACTACGTTAAATGTTAATTCTTTATAGCTTAGTTGGTATCTTACTACATTAATTGATTGTAAATATTCTTTTATAATATTATTTGAGTTTAACAAGCTATAAAATATAAAATCTTTTTGATTTTCTAGTAACAATTCTTTATTGCATATTGTACATTTGTTTTGACTATGCTCAGTTCTGTACTTGATATTCAACTTTGCAATTTTTCTTGCTAGTGATTTTTCTAAATACATTATGTTACTTGTCCTAATATCTGTTGCCAATTGTCAACTTTGGTTATTCTAGCATCATCTTTGTAAGCATTATATTCATGCTTCATTAAAAATGTATTTAACCTCTGATCTGCTCCGGCAACTGCATTTGTCCATTTGTCTTCAACCCAGATTGCACCTGAATCTTTGTACTGAGATAACCATTCGTTTTTTGGTTCACCAAAACCTACCACATCCATTCTTGTGATTAATCCTGGAAAAACATTTTCCAAATTCTGCTTTCTAAGTGAATATTGATATTGATCATAACCCATAGCAGTACAACAGATAATTTCATATCCTTTCTTTTGGAATTCAAGCAATACTTCAGCCGCATCTTTGTGTGGCTTTAGATACCCAATCCAAGCAGAATGATTAAATTTCTGCATCACTTTAGCAATATCAGAATTCTGAACAAATTCAGTTGGATCCATTAATCCAAGATCAGGATAATAAGTTTCAAGATATTTGTTAAAGTGACCTGACCAGTCTAGCAATACTCCGTCAATATCAGTTAATAATAATTTTTTCATCGTTGCACAAAAGCCTTTTCTACTACAAAATCGCCCGGAGTCTGTGTGTTTCCTTCTTGGGCACCCATTGACTCTAACCAATCCATTAGATCAGAGTTTAAACCTTGAGAACCACAAATCATCATACGGTCTTGTGTGTAATTATAATTTGGTAATTCTAAATATTTTTCTATGCGTTGCTCAAAAAACCAATTGGTAATTCTACCTTCGTGTGGCCACCATTCTTTGGTAAGAGTGCTAAAATATTTGAACTTACCTTGTGTGATTTCTGCATGAGTATTGTTAAACTCTTGCAGATAATCTCTGTAAACAAGTTCTTCTGATCGTTGTACAGTGTGAGTCAGTATCACCTGATCAAATCTCTCATAGGTATCTAACCCTTTGATTACACCCAAAAACGGAGCCAGCCCTGTGCCGGTACTGACCAAATATAAATTTCTACCAGGTTTTAGATAGTCTACAACCAGAGTTCCTGTGGGTTTGCTGTTTACCAACACATTATCTCCTTCCTTAATGTGTTGTAACTTTGACGTCAATGGACCATCTTGAATTTTAATCGACAGCCATTCCAAGTAGTCATCATGATTAGCAGATGCCATACTGTAAGCTCTCATAATTTTTTTACCTTCATGCTCAATGCCTAGCAGTGTGAATTCTCCATTATTAAATCTAAAACCTGGATCACGTGTTGTTTTAAATGTAAAAGTTTTATCGCTCCAGTGTTTGACTTCTGTGACTTGTTGACTAGTTATAGGCATTAGCAATCTCCTTTAATTTTTCTTTGAACAGTTTGCTACCTTGACTGCACATTTCTACCCAATCGTCAGCGGCACTTTCGTCTGCATTATCACTAATAAACTTATAACACAAAAAAGGTGTCTTATAATGTCTTGCCACTTTTGCTATACCATATGCTTCCATTTCAACAACATCGCAATCAACTGCAACAGCAGAAGTTACAAAACGATCGCCGGATCCACACCTGTAGCCGTCGTTGTGTTCATTAACAATGACTTCACTATTGGATTCAAATGGTGTTTCACCTGGAGCAAATCCTTGTGCTGTAGCATCCATGTCGTGTTGAACAAAACTAGTACATTTTACCAATCCAGATAAATCTTTTTTAAACGATCCAGCAGTACCATAGTTGATAATGATTTTTGGTCGATGTTTACATATCACTTCAGTGGCAACTCTGGTTGCATTGACTTTACCAACTCCTGTGTAAAATACATTATCCATGTTTTCCAACTCTTGTGGTAGTGCTACTAATATTGCGTAATCCAATCATAAACTCCTTTTTTTGGTATCTCCTACGGGAATCGAACCCGTGTTTACGCCGTGAAAGGGCGTTGTCCTAACCGCTAGACGAAGGAGACATAAATCTCATATTTTGATTATACATTCTTTTTAAAATAAATCAAGAAAAATATGGCTTGTATTCTGGTACCACATCTAAAATGCTTTGTGATCTCAATTGATCTAACTGCCTAGTATATTCACAGAACCAATCCCATTTGTGAGATTTATCTTCTTTCATCATAAAATTCACTGTGTTATTGATGATTTTCATACCAGCTTGTTCAATGTGTTCCGGAAATTTTTCATTTATTAACCAGTCTTTAAAATTATCATATTGCTCTCTTACCAACTGTTTCATTTCAAAAGGCAGTGTTTGAATACAAGCAGTTGTTGGCGAATGTGCCATGTGTATTGTTAATATAGGTAATCGTTTACCTGAATTGATTTTTTTAAAATTACTTTCAGTTAATTTCCATTTCATAAACTTGGGTAAATGAAAAACATTTAAAGTTGTAACAGTACAAGCCAACCAAGCATTGACATTGTCACCTAGCTGGTCAACTGTTTGTAAATTTTTTTCAATTGCTGACCACTTAGCAGGGTAACGCTGATATTCTACAACACTGCCAAATCCATCAACACTGGCGCCAACGTTAACTGTTTTAAAATTTTTCCACAATTCTAAAACTCTGGGTTGGAGATTTGTCATGTTGGTATTGTACTCAATGCTCATTTTTTCTGCTTGACCTAGATCAATACATTTCTGTAAAAAATCATAATGACGTTCTATCATTAGTGGTTCTCCACCAGCCATATAAACATGTTGCATGTTTGGTATATTAGATTCTATATGATTCCAAAAGTTTTCACTAGTATGCCAATCATAGTCATTTGTATACAATCTTCCTTTGTTGTTTTTTTGTAATTTTACATATCCGTGTGTATCATCAAAACCGTCACCACCATACACTTGTAACCAATCTTCATACCAACTGTGACTGTCTGTTGGTCCACACATTCTGCATTTTAAATTACACAGATTACCAAATCTTAAATCATAATAAACCAAAGGCACATCAGTAGGGTCAATCGAACCATCGCTGTTTGTTACTCTGACAGCATCTTCAAATTTAAAATCCCAATGCTGTTCATACTGACGTCTACTGCGTAAACCAGATTCTTCTTCAGTACGACATCTACCACATTCATCACTCCATCGACCTTCTAGCATGTTTTTACGAACTATGTTCATAAAGTCTGCTGTTCTGGCTTCTGTCATATCGTCTTTGCCAGCATTGTAAGAACTGCCATCTGCTTTTCGTACCACACCTCTGTTTTTAGTCACATTGGCTTGACAACAGATTCGTATGTCACCGTTGTTACGCACTGCTTGAAATATCCAGGGTATAGGACAAAATGTATTACTCATAGTATTCTGCTAACTCCGGCTGTAATTCTACAATACTAGTATTTCTAATCTTATCTAAACGATTTATGTGTTGCTGACCTTGATGTAACAACTCAGATTTATTGTCAAACACTCGATGCACTTCACTGACTACTGGTTTGATTTGAGATTCAAACTTGTCAAAATCTACATTATCTATATTGTGTTCCACTGTTCTCATAATCTTTTGTTTGTGTGTGTCTGTCATTAATCCTATTGATAAAAACTCTGGATCCACAATAGGTAAAAAACTTACACCTCTGTATTTCTTATTGCTAGTATACTTGGAATCGTAAGCAAAATCAATCAAATCCTGTAGACCAAATATGCCTGTGATCTGTATCACTGAATTAATTCCGCATTTCTTTAGATTTGGCAATGACAACACAGTTTCAAACACCTGCTTTTGTTCTTGCCATACTGTGCCTGTTCGCAAATATTCTTCCAGTGATCCAACTGCATCAATACTGACATTTATCACCAACGACTTAAACTGTTCCAACACACTGATAATTCTTTTTGGCATATAAGTTCCATTTGTTAGTAGATGTAGTTCTATGTTTTCTGCATAACCATCTTTTACTGCTTTGTTTAAAAATGTATAAACATTAGGATCAACCAGTGTTTCACCTCCACTCATTTTTAATGACTGTATGTTTGATAAATCTATTGTACTGGTATCCAACTGAGAATAATTTCTTCCTGTGTCATAGTATGTTCCTTGTAGTTCTGGATTGGCTACTACTTCTTTTTGAATTGTGTTGCTCCATATACCTGTACAACTTCTGCATTTTAAATTGCAAGTGTTACCTGGACGAAAATCCAAGTCAATCGGTTTGTGTGTCTTGTTGCCGGTTTCTACATTTAGATTATATTGTTCAATATCTATATCTTTGTATCTGTCTATAAAATTGTGTCTATAACTTTCTTCGTACACACCTTGTTTTTCGTACTTGCCACAATACCATTCACACGCACTAGGCCATTTGTTGTCAACAAAGTCTTGTCTTATCTGTTTTAATTCATTACTGACCCAAAAGTTTTCCATGTTTTGTTGTACTGTGAGTGTTGAATCCATCTTTTTTATTTCTTTACTCATACAACACAGTTTGTGACCATGATTGTTTACATTAACATACTGATGTAAAAAAGGTGCAGGACAAAATATCTTATCTTTCATTACTCTAATCCTTGTCCACACTTTTCAGCACATCTACGAATTCTTGGGTTTGTAGTATCTGTTGTTTTGTTGTTAAAACTGTCATGCAAATCATTCCAATACGGATGATCAAATATGTCTTGTAAAGATTTGTTATTGATGTTATTCCACTCTGTACCATGTTTATCAACATAGTATTGATAATCTCGCATAGCAAATCCTGTGCCACTACCATACTTGCCACTCAAATGACAACACTGCCATACTCTGCCATCATATTCAATCTGCACTCGCTGTCTTTTTAACCATGGACATTCTATTACACATTCATTAGTAAAGTCTTTGAACTTTTTGATGTTGGTTTCAATCTTTTTAACATAGTCTTGATCTTTTTCAGGTATAGTTGATATCTGTGTCTGCTTGTGCTTTTTATTTGCATTACCTGAAATAAATTGTTCTTCACCAGTGACTTTTCTAATTGCTTTTTCTCTCCATCTAGTCTTTTTGACAAAGAAATCAACAAACCCCATCTGCTGTGCCAACTGTCTAGCATCTTCTACTTGATGTGCATTATGATCAAATTCCAAGTACTTCCACACAGCACGACCTCCACCTTTGATAAAGGCAGTGGCATTTTCAATGATACGATCATAGACCACATTTCTTCTGTACTTGTCATGTGTTTCATTGTCAATACCATCTATACCAAACAACACCTGTTCTTCGTTTCTAAAATTTTGCGATGTTACTTGACCCATTTCATACCAATAATCTGGATCATGATAACCACCATTTGTATTAATTTCTATACGTGATCCTGGAAACTCTTTGGCTAGATACTTTACAAATTCTAAACTGTCAGGATGTATCATGCTGTCGCCAAAGTTGCCATCAAAATGTGTTTTATCAAAATTTGGCAGTGTTTGTTTGTTAAACACACTTTTAAAAGTTTCAAACTTCATATTACCAGCAGGACCAAAAGTTAAATGTGGATTTAACTTAACTCCGTCAAGATTTCTACCACAGTCAAGACACATGGCATTACAATTACTTGTAATCTCAATCATAATTTCTTTTAAGTCTGATGTTTTTAGCATTACAAATTATACTCCTGTATAACACTTTCTGGTAACCATTTTGCAGAAGGCATTAATGGATCGTTTGGACCATCCCATCGGTGGCTTTTCATTATTAAAAAATCTATTCCTATCTGTTTTGCAAACTGTTTGGCTTGTTCTATTTGATGTTCGTTGTGTTTAAAAACTATGTACATCCATTGATTTTTTTTAAATCCGTATTCTACTCCAAGTTGCATTGCTTCAACTACACTGTCAAAATCTATGTTGACTCTGTAAATGTGTGCTGTGTCTTTTAAGCCGTCGACTCCAAACACAATTCTATCATATTCGGGATCCATCACACTGTATAATTCTTTCCACCATGCTTTGCTTTTTCTTGAACCGTTGGTATGAAATTTAACTTCTATTTCTTTGCTTTTTAATAGTTTGATAATTTCTAAAAACTCAGGATGATATATACAATCACCAAAAGATCCAGTAAAATCAAAAAAGTTAAAATGATGTTCTTCTGTCATGGTTTTTATTGTTTCCAATGTTACATCAAGTTTTGTCATTGTCTTGTATGCTGGTTCTCCATCAATAATTGTAGTTACTCTAGCACAACGTGGACATAAAAGACTACATCGATGTGTAACATCTAATTGTATGTTAGTTGGTACTACATAAGTGTTATGATATTCAACTTCTCTAGTTTGATTGTATATAGAATCACTGTTGTTTAGATACTTTTCTTTTCTTGTGTCATAATCAGATGATTCACGTGACCCACATATTTCATAACACTTTTCAGGAACATTTTTGTTTTCTAATAAGTTTTTAAAAAACTGCTGATACTCTGTTTTATCAAATATTGTTGATAAAGATTTTGTATGATTAATATTAGTGTTTTGATCTATCAACCATGGAAGTTCTTTTTCAATCTTGTTGTGTCTATGTAAAAAACAACAAGGTCTTACATATCCATCATGTGTGATATATACTCCTTTTGGTTGTTGTTTTGCTAGACATTTAGGATATACATGTCTATTTTTTATCATCTCTTTTCATTTCGTCAGTTTGGCTGACAACAAACTTGCCTGGTTCTACTTCTTTGTAGTATTTGTACTTTCTAATATCATCTTCGTCAACTACTTTTGAATCGTAGTTTTCATGCACAGAATCTTTTTCGACACCTGCAACATCTTCAATTTTTATATGTTTGCTAGGATCAACTTCCATTGCTGATCCAGGTCCCCAACCAGAACCTCCTTGTGGTGGTGTTAATCCATGAATCTTGTTTACATCACTGTATTCACCAGTCACAAGATTTTGTTCGTTTCTACGCATTTTTTCAAATATGCCAGTGCCTAATTCTGTGTGACACATCTGCTTACACTTTGCAGGTTGTAAATCACCATTTGGATCATCTTCTCTTGACCAATCTTCTTCCAGTAAATGATCATACCAAGGACTCTCTAAAATAGTTTTAACCGGATTAGGATCATTTGGGTCTTGAGCATACAAACTATTAAAGTCCATAGGCACATTGTGATGCACCATGCTAGGAATTGGCCAGTGATTTTTACGACTGTCTTCATAGTATTCAATACCACCTAACCAGTTACAAGGCCAAACTTTGCCATCAAAGCTCACATAAATTCTTGGTTCTGTTCTGTTTTGACAAATAATTTTGTGTTTTTTCATGTAAGGATCTTTTTCAGGATTTCCTCTATCTAGTCTTTGCTGTGTGAGTTTTTCTCTGTCTGGATGTCGCATAGCCGGATTGTGACTCACAGTGATAGGCGATTCTTCTAGGCCGCCTACTTTTTCTCGTCTACTGTGACTGCCTTGTAATATTGTGTCATTCTGTATCAGTCTACCCAATGACGTATCAATTTTTCCGGCTTTTTCTGATTCAATTAATCGCTGTCTATCTCTTTCGTCTTTTTCTTTAAGCATTTGCCATTCAGCATTTTCGGCCAATGTTTCAGCATGTTTTTTGCTCATTCTCACCGGTAAAAATCTAAAACTCAACTTTTCAATAAATTCGCTAAATCCCATTTTTTTAGCAAACTCTTTGGCTTCTTGTAGTTGGTGTTCGTTGTGATTCATCACAATAAACTGCCATCTAGCTCTACCGCCAGCATTAATAAATGCTTCAACGTTTGCCATCAATCTATCCCACTTGGCGCCAATACGATACAAGTGATTTGTATCTTCTAAACCATCAATACTGAATGTGACTCTACCACCATGATAGTTTTGTATATTGCCACGTGAGCCTCCGGGACCATTGATAATTCTTGCGGCTTCGGCCCAAAACTCCGGATCTCTTGAACTACCATTAGAACCAATAGACACATTTTTTGTGCCGTTGTCTCTAAACCATCTTAGAATGTCTAAACAGTCTGGATGTGCGGCAGGTTCACCATAGTTACCACAACTCAAAAACCAATGCAACTGTTTGCAAAATTCCGGTGGGAAAAATCTTTTAATGTCTTCAAGTTGTATAATTCTTTTGCCGGCTTTTTCAATTTTTTCATTAAACGTTCTACCACAGCCGCCACAATACAAAAAGCAAGTGTTGTTAAACTCTAATTCTAATCTGTCAACTCTTTCATATTGAAAAACTGTTCTACCAAAATCGTCTTTCCACAATGGCTGTGTCATTATAATCCTTCTTTCTTTATATACGTACTTATCTCTGGATACAAATCATCAAAATTTTGGTTTCTGTATCTATCTTGTGTTCTGGTCATTTTAACAAACTCTGGAAAAAGATCACTAAGATCTTCACTCCACATGAACTTCAACATTGAATCCATTTTTCTTTTGAATTGTATATACAATTCATTTTTGTTGTTGTCCCATGGTTGTGCATGATTCCAATCTGCTTGACTAAATTTATAAGACTGATTTTTCATTGCAAAGTTGTCAGGCAAACTGTTGATCCATGGTCTAAAAAAACTGCTGTCAAACTCTTCAAATTTTGTCTGCACATGTTCTTTTAATTCTCTTGGCAATGCTTTCACATTATAATAATTTGGAGAATGTAAAAAATGCATACTGAAAAACACACTCTGTCCACATCTATTAAACTTAGTCCAGTTGTTTTCAATCTGCCATTTTACCAAATCAAAAACCTGTGTGGCATTCAGTATCTGCCAAGTAAAAGTATTAAACATGTTAATATTAGGTCCTGTGTTTTTGTCTAGCCATGCAATATTTTCATTGATTTTTGACCACTTGCTTGGATATCTAATGTAATCGTTGTATTTGCCAACTCCATCTATACTACAACCTAATTGTACACTTTTAAAGTTGTGCCAGAGATCAATAGCACGTCTGGGTATATTGGTTAGATTTATGTTGTATTCTAATTCCATGTTTTTGGCTTGACCTGACTCGATAAACTTCTGTAACATGTCGTACATGTTTTCTACCAGCGTAGGTTCTCCGCCACTGAAATAAATCTTTTTCAAATGTTTGCAGTCACGATCAACATTGTCAAAAAAGTTTGACTGCTCATACCATGTGTATATGTCATCTTGCAATTTAACTTTACCATTTTCTTTTTTCATTTCAACCGCAGTAAAATCAGTTTTGAAACCTTTGAACATTGTGTCAAACCATTCATCGTACCACTGTGTGCTTTCACTTGGATGACACATACGACATTTTAAATTACATAAATTCCCCAGTCTGATATCATATTCATAAACCGGTGCTTTGTCAATAACTAACGTTCCGTCAGGCATTGTGGTACTTTGTGATTTCCAATAATCGTAACCATATTTTTCATAGTACTCTCTAACAGCATTTCTTCTACGTGAATTCATACCTGCATCATCTTCATTGTTGCATCTAACACACATGCTATGACGTTCACCAGACATCATGGATTTACGAACCTGTTTTAACAACGGTGCATTCCTTACTTGATCAAAACTGTGTGTTTCTGCTCTCATAGTATTTCCAGATTCGTCTGTGAGAATGCCTTTGGTTTTTTTACAGGTTCTTGCTTGAATACAACTTCTGAATTCTCCAGAATTATGCACAGCCATTTGAGCAAACGGCAACGGGCACCAAGATGGATTTGTTTTGCTTATATGATCTTGATACAAATCAACTGGCTTATAAAGATATGTGTCTTTTATGTCAGGCATACTCTAATAATACACTCTTCCAATCTGTTTGTCTAATATTATCCATTTTATCCAAATATTCAATGGTACGTGGCCATATATGGCTGTTGTCTTGACTGTTCATAAAATTAACAAGAGCATCTAACTTTTTGTATTTCTGCACAACATCTTTACCTTCTGTATCTGTTTGCTGTATCCAAAGTTTTAAATTGTTGATTTTTTCTTCAACCTGTGTTTTGAGATGTTTTGGTAACACTGTGACATTTAGTATATCTGGACTGTGTAAAAAATGCATTCCTATTAGACCTTGGTTTGTTGGGTATCTGTTGATTTTTTTGTACCGTTGAGAAACCTTCCATTTGATTAATTCATCAATGTGCATCACATTTAAAATGCTCACAGTGGTGTCAACTGTGAGTTTGACGTTGCTGGGAGAATTATCCCAATATTTCAATTTAACCAACATATCACTCCAAGTACTTGGATATCTGATCAAGTCATGATAAGCACCTATACCGTCTATAGAAAGGTGGATTAAAGCTGTTTTAAAGCGGCTGTACAAGGTTTTAAGTTCATCTGACACTGTTAGAGCGTTAGTATTAAAACGAAGGTTTATACGGTCGCTATAGCCGGATTCGACACACATATCAAGAAAAGATTTAAACTCAGAATTGATTGTGGGCTCGCCGCCAATGATATAAAAATTTTCTATACTGTTCAATTTGGCTTCTATGTCTTTCCAAAATACACTGTCTGCTTTGTACCAGTTTAGTTTGCCTTCACCTTTTCTCCAATAGAGAGCATTTTTAGTTTCTTGATTTAAATCTGTTTCCATAAGTTTGTTGTAATCTGGAATCCACTTTGAACTATCACCCGGGTTACACATCAAACAAGCCAAATCACATTTGTTGCGACGTTTCATATCAACATATTTGATATCAAATGGTGCTGTGCCATCTGGTTCTACTCTTGCAAGTACTTCTTCAAATGATAATTTTTCTTCCCATTCTTCATTTTCCCATTGTCGTTTAGATCTATAGCCTGCGGCTTCTTCTTGAAAACAAGCTCTGCATTCAACAGGTGCTTGACCTTGCATAAATTTTTTACGAATTGATTTGTAATATTCTGTATTCCAGTAATCAGATGGTCTGTCTTGATCAACATACACAAATTCTCCTGTGTCTTTTCTGTTGTGTCCTATGCTTCTATAATCTTCTGCACTGCCGCTGTTGGCATGACAACACAACTGCATGGCACCATTTGTTCTTGTGCTAAGATGTATAAAAGGTAATATACAAAATTTATTCTTCATATTCTAACAATTCTTTAAAAACTGGGTGAAGTTTTGTGACGTCTGTTTTTTTGTACTTGTCCATAGCTATAGTTTTACGTTTAAACTGCTCAAGTTCTTTGTAACTAAATGAAATGTAATCTATATGTTTTATAAACAAATTTAAAAAATGTTTCTTCTGTTTAGCAAGAGGATCATTGTCTTTTATTTCAGAAATCATTCTTTGATATAACTCTCTTAATTGCTGTTTATACTTGTCAGGCAGAATACCAAATGTAAATCCTTGTGGAGAATTAATTAATAAAATACAAATTTCAGAAGTAAATTCATTGTGTTTTTTATCTTTGTTATAAAGATAATGTAATTCAAGAAGTTCATATAACCATTCGTCAACAGTAAATGCATTGAGAGGTTGGAAGACTAGATTTACTCCCATATCATATCTAAAATTACTTCCATAACAATTAATAAAATCTTGAATATTTTTTTTAATTTGATACCATTTAGCCGGACGCCGAATATATTCGTAAGTACTACCGGCGCCGTCAAGACTTGCGTTAATATGAACTTTTTTAAATTTATCTATCATTGCATATGTACTGTTTAAATTAGTAAAATTTGTTGTCATACTTAATTTGATATTCTGTGCATAATCTTTTTCTACACAGTAGTTAAAAACATCATGTACTTTTTTATTAATAGTTGGTTCTCCACCAAGTATTTTAATTTTTACTGTATGCTCATTGATTAATTGAGCATTGAAAAAATCTAAATTTTCATCAGTATTAATATTTCTTTTACCAAAAATTTCAGGTAACTCATTATACATTTTTTCAATCAATGAACTATTTGTTGGACTACACATGGTACACATCAAGTTACATAAATTGTCCGGTCTATAGTCAACATATTGAGGAAACCCTAGCTTATTACCATTTTGTAAATTTACTCCAGTTAACGGAACAGCGTCAAACCCTCTCCTATCACTATCAACGTTGGCAACTTCTTCTTGCCACTTACACTCAGAACATTCCAAAGGCCATTTACCATCAATAAATTTTTTTCTAAAATCTTGTGATGATTGAGAAGTCCACCAATCGTTAATTGTTTCGCTTTTGTCTAAAGTATGTCTACCAGTCTGAGCACAACAAAATGCTACAGTATTTGGCTTTTCTCTGTAGTATATACTTGTAAATGGTGCTCTACAAAAAACAGGATTCAAACCTGTAGTTTGTCTTACTTGTTTAACTGCTTCGCGAATACCCACTTTGCTATAAATTTGATCAATTAGATAATGGTTATAATCCACATGGTCTTTGTTTAACATTGCTATCATCATACAATTGGTTTGTTTTAGATCATTTACAACACAAACATGATGATATATTTTTTCGTATTTGTCTGGTATAAAATCTGGGCTAAACTTTTCCATTTGCCAAATACCAACTTGAGCGGCTCCTAATGGTAAATGATTGTATTTGTTTTGTTGTCTGATAGGTAAATCATCATCGTAGTTACTGTAACGAATACCTGATCGAATATTTCCCAATCCTATGCCTTTGGTTAAACTAAAACAAACTTCTGTAATTGCCGGATGATTTACATCTAAAAAGATATCTCTACAAGTGCCAAACCAAGCACAGTCGAGCAGTATAGGTACATTGTTTTTTAAACAATCATCTTGCAATTGATCAAAATGAGGAGGCATTGTACCATTACCGCAGAAAGGATAACTTGTAATTACCCAATCGTTTTCCTCAACCGGAATGTAATTTCCATTTTCATCATCTAAAAATTCAAAGTTTTTTACCACACGTTTATGATAAGCATATTCGCCTCGAAATAATCTTAGCCTTTTTGTTGAGTATCTATAATATGCTTCATCAAACGCCTGCGTGGTACCATTGATCATGTCTCTGTGTTTAAATCTTTCTAATCCTTTTACAGAGTTTCTTTTAGTGCTATAAATCCAAGCATGAATCTTTTCCAAATACTCATCACGCACTTCAAAATAACCCGGCGTACTCAGCCATTCATTCCATGGTGCTTCAGCAAGATGAGTTTGAAACTCAGGATCATATATGGCGTTATGCCTTGTTTGAAATAAATCTTTATCAAGCATGTTTTTTAAACAATCCTTCCAACCATTCTGCTGTCATTGGCTCTAAATAATCTGCGTAATGCTGTGATCTTATTTGATCAACTGACTGAATTGATTTCACTATATCAATTTCTTTTTCTTTGTCAATTACAACTGGATTATTAATCAAATTCTTTATTCTTTTGATCAATACACTGTTTTCAGAGACTTTAATTAAATTATCATATGCATATTGTAGTATATGTGTTGGTACATTTTCTAATGATAAAAACGAATCATCAGGTTTTACAAAGGTATTCATAAACGGTGGCCATGTGTTTTTTGTTGTTTCTATAAAACTCTTTGACCATTTTTGTAATGCTGGTAAATTTTCAACATTAATAGCCAAAGGTACCACTGACATACCAAATGAAATGCTATTGTTTTTGCTGTAGTCTTTTAAATTTTGTATTCTTTCTTGAAATTTATCCCAATTAAAAGGATATCTTATGTAATTATATGTGCTGTTGTATCCATCACAACTAATATTCAAATGCACCGATGCAAAACTATCTAATTTAGATAAAAATTCACTGGTAAATTTAGTAGCATTAGTAGTAATTGACAAATTGATATTTTGAGAGTAATTCTTATTATTACATTCATCAAGTATATCAATAAACTTTTTTGATATTGTTGGTTCTCCACCGGTTACTTTTAACTGTTTAATTTGCGGAAGAAGACTTAAAATCTCATTGTACTCGTTTTCAGACACTTGCTGTATTGAATTTTGATCCATATTTTTTTCAGCAGTTGGACTTCTTAACCAATGCTTAGGCATGTAACTATTACTGTTCTCTAGTTGTTGCATATCATTACCAATCAAATGAGAACTGATATAAGAACACATTCTACATTTTAAATTGCATTCATTACTTAATTTTAAGTCAAGATATTTAATTTTAGGATTTTTTATATCAACAATATTACTAAATTTTTCAATATATCGTTGCCTAATACTCGAACCTGATACTTTTTCGTCTTTCCAACAAACATCACACAATTTATTTTGTACACCGGACAGCAGATCTGATCTTAACTGAGTCATAATTTCACTGTCAAACCATTCCTGATACGACATATCACGTGTGGTATTTTCCCAAGATCCTGACAAAGAATTACAGCAAGGTTTAAACTTGCCTGATACTGCGGCATGCGAATGTATAAACGGTAAAGGGCAAAATGTTTTAGATTGTTCCGCCATCTTCAAGTTCCTTTTCTTGTTGTTTCGAAACTGCTTCGCCAACCTGAATTGGAACACTATTATCTAATGTTTCATCCATTAACCCTGCCATTTCAGGAAATGTTTTGCAGAAATCTGTACCACGATGTTGATCTAACTTAGTAAGATATTCTCTAAACTCAGGCATACGCACAGACCAATCTTCACTCATCATAAATTTGATCATGCCTTGTAATCTTTTAACGCCATAACTGGCCTGCATAAATTGTTCTTTTGTGACACCGTGCTGTTTGACACCAGTAAACCTATCCCAATTTTGCTCTAACCAAGGGTAAAATTCTTCATACTTTTGTTTTGTTTTATTTTTAAACCATTGTGGTAATGATTTGACATTTAATTGACCAGGCCAATACACAAAATGATAGTTGATCATGCCGGCACCAAAAGGCCAAACATTAATCTTTTTAAAATTTTGTTCAGTTTTCCATTTGATAAAATCAGGAATATAATGAATATTAAGTGCCTGCACAGCACATGCTACAGTAACTTCAACTTTGTCTTCTGTGTTGTCTAACAAATGAAACTGTTTAACTGTATGATCCCATTTTGATGGATAACGAATATAGTCGTTCATCTCACCAATTGAATCTACACTGTAATGAAATCTTACTCTTTTAAAATGACTCCATAGATCAAACAAACGTTGTGGCATTTCTACAGCATTAGAGTTATAACGCAATTCAATCTTGGGTGCATATCCACGTTTAACTACTTCTTCTAGCAGTGTATAGTGTTCTTCAATAATTGTTGATTCACCACCTGCAAAATACAATTGATACATGTGAGGAATTTGTTCGTACAACTGTTCCCAAAACACAGGATTATTCTTATGCCAGTTATATCCAGCACCGTGTACTTTACCTTTGTTATCCCATCCCATTGTTTGCTTTAACGATTCATTTTCAATTGTTGGGTAAACTGCATTCCAATCTTTAACCCATAAAGATGAATCATGAGGTGAACACATCACACAAGCAAGATTACATTTTGATCCCATACGTAAATCTAAATATCTTATTTTAGGTGGAATTGATCCATCTTCTGCTGTTTCACCAATAATATCTTCAATTGAATATCTGTTTAACCAATAATCAGTTTCCCACATTCTTTTTGAATTGTGTCCAGCTTCTTCTTCTTTGTAACATTTTAAACAACTAGGTGGTTTTTCTCCATTGAGCATCTGCTTACGAACATTTTTCATGTAGTCGTTGTTCCACGAACTCATCAGATCTGAATTGTTTAGGTTAGCCGGTACACCATCTTCTCTTTTTAGTACACCTACTTGTCCGCCATGTTCTTTATCGTTGGTTGGTCCAACACTACTTGCGTTTGCAGTGCAACACACTCTCATGTTGCCATCTGGTCTTGTTGAAAGATGCATCCACGGTAATGCACAAAAAGTTTTTGATGGTAGTTTTTTATTATTCATTTACTATACTTACCTTACTTAAATTGCGATGCAAAAGGATCAAATTCTACTCCACACTTCATTGAGCATACTTTTAATTTTCCATTATTACAACCAGAAATGTTCCAGCTGTTAGCAATATCATCAAATATACCAGTTTCAAACACTTGTTGTAGACCTTGTTTTGCATCAAGCATTTCTTTTCCGCCAACAGCATCAATATAATTCCATATCTGTTCTACTTTGGGATCTTTATGCCACCACTTGTACATTCTACCGGCTGTCCAACAACATGGTAGTGCTAGACCTTCTGCTGTGATAAACAGACTTTTTTCTTTGGCAACTTTGCAATTGATTGGCACTACATCATAATAAGCATCCATAGACCCATATTTTTCTACCAATTGATCGTATTTTGATAGTTCTTTGTTTTGATATTTTTGATCTGGCTTTTTTAATTCTGTAGTTTTTTCACCTTTACGATTGACTGCTTGATGATAGTCTTTCTTTTCCGACGATGCAGTAATAAATCTGCCAGTTTTTTTAGAAGTAAAACTTTCAAAACCTATTTGTTCGCTTAATGCTTTTGCTTGTTCAACTTGATGCTGATTGTGTTCAAATATCAAATAATCCCAACGGGCTCTTCCGCCGGCTGAAACAAAACTATTCATTGCTGACTCTACTTTTGACCATTGTACATTTTGTCTATACAAATGATTTGTTTCTTCTAATCCATCAACACTAAAAATCACATAACCGTTTGCACCAAATGTTTTTGCCAATTGACTCCACCACTGGTTATCTCTTGCACCTGCGTTGGTATTCATACTCAACATCATATCTGGATTGTGATATCTAAAATACTCAAAAACCTCTAGTGTATCATCTGCCACAATTGGATCGCCTAAATTACCACACATGTACATCTTTTTTAGTTGTTTAATAAACTCTGGTACAAATATCTTTTTACAATCATCTAATGTCAATTCATCAAGATTAATATGAGGATTTAAGGCTCCGCCGTTCTGATTTCTATCGCACATAGGACAAGCCGCTTGACATTTTTGCGTGATTTCTAAATGAATTGTTCTGATATCTTTATAATTGTACATCTTTTATTTTTATTTAATCCCAATCAACATGTATCTTGTGTATTTTTCTAAGTCTAAATTTCCAGCATAAAGATAAGTTGTCATAGGAGCAATTGTTTTAAAATGATCTACATTGTCAACACAATTGATATGTTCTGGTAATTCTTTATAATCATTTGACTGTAGAATACACAATTTGCCTTTTGGAATACCTGCCCACCACTTATCCCAATTTTCTATATGTTCACAACTTGTGTTAATAATAGTGTTTGGTTCATCAAAAAGTTCTCTTTCTGTACCATTTGATCTCAAAGTTATATATTTGTGTCCGGCAAAGTTAATATTATGAATATCTTGTGTACTTGCTTTGAACCTCCAGTCTGTCATTACCCATGGCTTATTCATTGACTCAGCAATACGCCAGCAACTCTCGTCAATATCAAAACTTCTTATTTTATCTAAATGTATTTTTTCTGATTCAAATAACATAGTTGCTAATGTGCCATACCATCCTGCACACAGAAATACAGTTCCTAAGTTCATACTAATTTTTTCAATTTCTGTTACCAACCACTTTTTACTGAGCAACTGACCTCTAGCAAAAGCATCTTTGATTGTGCTTTCAGGAAATGTTCTTAAAGTTTTTACTAGTGTATCTAGTGTTTCACTTTTAACAAACAATGATAAAGTTTTTCTTAATACTTCAATGTCATCACCTTTGTTGATAACTGTGTTACGTATCAAATCAATACTTTCACTGTTATCAAGTTCTTGTACTACTCTAAATATTGAATGTATGTTTTTTTCTAAAACTGCTTTACGCAATTCGTTAAACATCTTTCTTGATTTAGTGTTTGTACCAATTAAACGAAACACACTAGATAAATCTTGATCTATAACTGCACGTCTTAGATCTTTTAATTCATCTACACTATCATATAAAAGCTCAAATCTATCTAGTAACTCGTGTGTTTCTAAATTAGATTTGGACTCTGTTGAATTGTTGTTTGAGCCATTCAAAGTCATTTATCTTGTTTAACTCCTCCATATTATCTTTATTTTGTTCACCGTATTTTCTGCCGTGAATAGCACCACTAATTGCGTATTCACCAAATTCTTTATCAGCACCCACTGTACACCAAATGTTTAGTCGCTGTTCTGTTTCTGCATTCTTTTGTTTATCAATCACTTTTGATGACAATTTAGTACATTCTCTAAAAGCACTTTTCCATGTGCTAAAAGGATCTGTGTCAAACGCAGTAACATTACTGACCTGTGGCATTGGTTTAAATTTATTTGCTCCGCCAACGCTGGTAGTAAAATCAATATTCCATGAATTTGCATCTCTTAGTGGCTGTGTGGGAAAAAGTTTTATTCCGCCATAACCATATATCAATTCATTGATTGGATTTTTGCTACGCCACACATGTATTTTGTCTGTGTCAAACAAACCTGGGAGATAATCAAAATTAAAACCAGGAACCAGTTTTGCATCTGCATCAATCACATAAAACATTTTAGTGTCAACTAATTCAGATGCTTTTTTGTGTGCATTAAAGATACCTTTTACACCATCAACTCTGTAAATATTTCTATGTGGTAATTGTTGCTTGAGTTCTTCAAAATGTTTGTCTGCATTGGGTTCATGATAAGACAACATCACAATGTCATAAGGAACTTCCTGTGATGCCGCAGTGTTTACATATTTTAAAGGTTTAAATCTCAGTTTGTGATAATCATCATTTGATATTGATTCAGAAAGAAATTTTCTTTTTGGTATTAGTTTAACCCCACCATTTTCATAAACTAAACCAGTTTCTTTGTTTTCTTTCTGAAACACATGCACGTGATTGCTGTTAAAAAAATGCGGATGAAAATCAAATTTGAAGTCTTCTTTGACTTCTACATCTTCATCAACAACCCAAAAGAAATCTGTGTTTGATTCTTTATCTTGTGATGCTGTTTCTAGCAGTTGCTGATATGTGCTGTCTATCAAAGTGTTTTGATCATGGTTATTTTTGTACATGCCTGTACTAAATCTATATACTTTGTGTTTAGGCGTAATTGTTGCCACAATATCTAAAAACTTACAATCGGTAAAATAGTTGCTTTCTATTTCAGATTTTGGTATTTTATTTGATAATAATTGAGTTTTTGAAAATAAAAATACGCCACCGTGCCCAGTTTCTTTGCCACTGCTGTTTTTTTGTTTCCAAACATGTACACTGGTTTTACTCCATTCATCAGGTGTGTACGAAAAATCAAAACTGTCAACCACTTCTAAACTTTCAGGAATAACGTAAAAATGTGTTGTGTAAGATTTATCAGCACATTCTTTGTATGTGTCAACAATACTATCTTTACGTTTTACAAAACGAGCATAAGGAAATCTTTCAATTAGTTTTAACCAACTAGTTGAATTTTTATCATTGCTGTTTGAAAGGTAAAAGATGTCTAGCGCCATGTCTACACACTAACTTCTAGCTGATTCTATTTTGTCAATTAAGCCAAATTTCTTTGCTTCTTCTGGAGTCATAAAAGTATCACGTTCCATTGCCTGCTCAATTTGATTTAATGGTGTGCCTGTGTGTTTGGCATAAAGCCCATTAAGAGTTCTTTTAGTTTTTAAAATCTCTTGTGCATGAATTTCTATGTCAGTTGCTTGACCTTGATATCCACCAGATGGTTGATGTATCATTATTTTTGAATGAGGTAAACTAATTCGTTTACCAGCGGCGCCGGCCATCAGTAGTAAAGAACCTGCACTGGCGGCTTGACCTATACACACTGTTGAAACATCTGGTTTGATATATTGCATTGTATCATACATTGCTAATCCAGAACTTACTACTCCACCTGGAGAGTTGATGTACATAAAAATATCTTTGTTTTGATCTTGAGATTCTAAAAACAGCAACTGAGCACAAACCACACTTGCTACCGAATCATCAATAGGGCCATTAACAAATACAATTCTTTCTTTTAGCAGTCGCGAATATATGTCATAACTTCGTTCGCCTCTTGATGTTTGATCTACGACTATTGGAATTAAATTACTCATACTGTTATTATACACTCCTTTTTTCTTTTGTCAATTTGTTTTTACATATTCAATACTAATCTTGCTTCTTCACTCATCATTTCTGGACCAAAAGGAGGATCAAATGTAGTAATGATCATACACTCTTGAACCCCATCAACAGATTCAACAGCATACTTGATATCATCAATAATTTGATCTGCCGCCGGACAGAATACTGATGTTAGAGTATGAGTAATTGTTACTTTTGGAAAATCACTCATATCAATATCATAGATTAATCCTAAATCATAAACATTGATTGAAATTTCTGGATCATGCACCTGTCTAAGATTTTCTATAATTTTTTCTTTGGCTTGCTCAATCATATTGGCTCCACTCTTTGAACTTCTGGTATGTAGTGTCTTAGCATGTTTTCAATGCCCATTTTTAATGTCATAGTTGAACTTGGACATCCCGAACATGCACCATACATTTCTAGATATACTACACCATCTTCAAAACTGTGAAAAAGAATATCTCCGCCATCCATTGCCACTGCTGGTCGTACTCTGGTATCTAAAAGTTCAACAATTTTTTTTGTGACTTTATCAACACCAACATCGCTGTTGATTGATTCACATGCTGGTTCCGGTTTATCTAAAACAAAAGCATCACCTGTGTTGTTATAATCGTCAATTGTGTTTAACACATTTGATTTGACAACTTCCCAACTGTAATCGTCAGTTTTACCAACTGTGATAAAATCAGATCCAAAAAATACATCTTTGACTCCTTCAATTGCAAACAGTTGTTCTACCAATGGTGCTTCATCTGGTGCTTCGTTCTCTTTTTGATAGAACTTGGATGGTTTGGTTCCTAACACAGTTCTGCCAGGCAAGAATTTTACTGCATTAGGGTTTGGGGTTGGTTCTGTTAAAATCATGTTATCCTCCTAACACTTCTACTAGTTCGTGTATTCCATTGTATGCAAAATACACAGCCAATGTTGCTAACAGCACAGAACTGATCTTAAAGAACATGCCTGTTGGTATTTTTAGTGATAGTTGTTTCATACCAAAGTATGTAAAAACTAGAGCTACTGCACCTGCAATTCCTCCGGTCCAGATACTGTAAGTGTCAGCAATAGGTGAAGCAAACAAACCTGCATAGAACAGTACAATTTCAAAACCTTCTCTCAGTATTGCAAAAAACACAGCCAAAAACAGTGCTATGGTTGTACCTTTTGATATTGCTTCTGTGACATGACCTTCAACATGCTGTTTGGCATTGTGACACCAAAAAGCCACATATGCCAACACAACTGAAGCCACAATCATTGTGGTTCCTTCAAATAATTCTTCATGTGTATGTGTCATTGACGACACTGTTGAAAATAATATTGCTATAATTAAACTACCTAATACACCCATCGAAATACCTTGCCAAACATGTACCTGCTTGTCAGTGGCATTCATTTTTTCCAAATAGGTGAAAATCAGCATGGCAATTAACATTGCCTCAAATCCTTCTCTAAATATGATAAAGAAAGAACTTAAAAATGGTGTTACTTCCATAAACTTCTCCTTCCGAATGCTTATTACAATTGTTTTTCAACAACCGTTGTAACTTGTTATTTTTATTCAGCTTCGGTTACAACCTGTAAAGGATGTCCGGCTGATCTAGCCATACTTGTACATTCTATGGCTTTTTGTTCAGCAACTTCAAAACTGTATGTTCCTACTACTGCTTTGCCTTTGTCATGTACCAAACGTGTAAGTTCATCTGCTGTGTCTGGATCATGATAAAAGATATCAACCAACAACTGTACCACAAAATCCATAGGTGTAAAATCATCATTGATAAAAATCACATGGTACTTATGAGGTTCTGATATAGTTGTTTTTGATTGAATTTCTGAGTTTTCTTTTGAGTTTGTCATTATTTTTCCGTTACATTAAAGTCTGGTAAAATGTAATTGTGCTGTTCGTTTTCTTCATGATTGTTTTCAGATGGTTTTTGTTCTCCTTCAATCACTTTCATTTCAACACCAATCGGTGACCCCATGCTCATTTCCATAAGTGAATCCAATTGTTCATGTACATTTTCATCATATTGTATACTAATACTTCGCGGTTGTCTATCATTAATAAATCTATCCAGAAATCTTTTTTTGCCAGAATCTGGTTTGATCAGCCAAAGTTCAATGCTTTCTTCATCGCTTGATATGTAAAAACTTACCAAAGTAAACTTTCCTGATGGAAATTCAGTTTTATAGGGCCAACCGTACAGTGTTTCCAAAGAGTATGACATGGCTACTACTGTGGCAACTGACAGCGATGTACAAAATATTTTGGTAAATGTACTGATTGACTTTCTTAAGATTATTGCTAAACATAAAAAAATTGCCAGAATTGACAATCCAATAACTATAGCTAAGTGTCCTGACATTATCATATTATCTTGCTCCTGGGCTGTTTGATTTTGATTGTTTTACCATTTTGTATTGCAATTTGTTGGTTTGTACCACTGTACCATCTGCATCAACTATGAATCGAAGAAAGGTGATTTCTTGTCCCGACTGTTGAAAAACTTCAGTGGAAACATCAATTAATCTATAAGGATTTAATTTTTCTATCTTAACTGTAACAGGAACTTCTTTGCTTGGCACATATCCTTTTTCTATGAATTGAGATTTTTGAGAAAACCAATGTGCATTTACGATGTATTCTCCAGGTAAAATTCCTCTTATGGTTACATTTTCTTCATTAAGCTCATGAACAAAACTACCTGACTCGGTGTGTACAACATCATTTGAAAACCCAAGATCGTCTCTGTTCAGATTCATTAATCCTCGATCTTTTTGTTTGAAGAAAACAACATTGCCAGCTGGATCTTGAACATACAGATCTATGTCATCGTACATGCCTTTTGGCCACGACATTGTGATCATAAACTCAGCATTAACAACAATATCACCTTTTTTGGCCACAGGATTTATCATCAAAAATGCAATAATAAAAAGCATAGCTATTCCTACTGTGATATTAAACAGCAGATCAATGAATGCAATGCTAGTCTTGTAAGAGTCTCTTCTCATCTGTAGACAACTTTAACTGCTTCTCAAAATATGCTTCTAATCTAAAATACTGTACCTTAAGTAATAGACTTGATATCAAACCTACCATTGTGGTGTACAATGCTGTACTCATTCCCAAGCTCATTTTTTTTAAACTTTCCTGAACACTTATAGTATCACTGATATTGATGTCTGCGAAGGCACCATACAGCATCAAAATAAATCCAGCAACTGTGCCAATCAGTCCCATTGTCAAGCACATTTCACTAACAAACCAACCAGCTTCGTACTTGTGTTTTAGTGTTGGATCTAGATATGATTTATTGACATTGATTTTTGACAACTGCCATGCTTGAATTCCGCAATATATTGTCATTAAAAAAAATAAAAACAGTATTGCAAAACTGATTTTGGTTTGGTCTGCTGTCCATAGTCTTTCTATAACATCAAGTTCATAAGTAATAAACCCTGTTAATACTAAAACACACAGAAACCACCACCATTCTAAGAAAATTTTATGTTTGATTGTAAATGCTTTCAAAATACTCATAAAAGTATTTATGGTGAACTTATAAATATTATTAATGTACTTCTTACTATAACAGTTGTAGTACATTATTTTAAACATGTTTAAAATAAGGAGAGAAAAAATGTTATCAAATGCAGAAGTAAAAAAAGCAGTGCTAAGAAGTCAGCATTGTCAAAGAAACTTTAACTTAAATTTAGAAATGCCACAAGAAGATATTGATTTATTAGTTCATGCGGCAACTAATTGTCCTAGTAAACAGAATGCAGGTTTTTACAACTTACATGTAATTACCAACCAAGATATTATTGAAAAAGTACATCAGCTTTCACCAGGTGCCCTAGCAGAAAATCTATCAACTGGCGAGAGATTAGAAGTTACCAACAGCCAAGTTAAAGCCAATGTTTTATTTGTTTTTGAAGATAAACTTTTAGAAGATATGTCACCAAAATTCTTAAACAAATGGAATGACGGCGATGAAGCTAATGAGAGAATGTTTATCAGAGATAAAGACACAGCAATTGGTATTGCCGCTGGTTACTTAAATGTTATTGCTAGTTTAATGCACTACGGTACTGGTTGTTGTCAGTGTTTTGACGGAGAAGAAATTCAAAAAGTTCTTGGATTAGCAAGAAGACCTGTGCTTATGATGGGTATTGGATTCAAAGATGCTGAAACAAGAAATAGAAGAGAACATGCTACTGATTCAAATCTATTTTTTACAACAAACAAAAAAGAAGAAATTTCAGTAAACTATATCAAATAATTTATACTTAAACAACGAAAGGCTGGATTAATCCAGCCTTTCAAATTGCATGTTTAATTAAAAGAGAATCAGATTATATTTATAATCTAAAAACTACTTGATCTCAATTGATCTTGGCTTTTTACCTTCTGGAACGATTCTTTCCATAGATACTTTTAACAAGCCGTCTTTCAACTCAGCACCTTTGACTTCCACGTCATCAGCAATTGTGAATGATCTTGTGAACTGTCTTTTTGAAATGCCTCTGTGTAGTACACCATCAGCATCTTTGTCTTCATCTGTTTTTTTAACAGATTTCACAGTTAACACATTGTCAGCATAGTCTACAGTGATGTCGTCTTTTGAAAAACCAGCAAGTGCCAGTTCTACGTCATATGTATAGTCACCTGTTTTCACAATGTTGTACGGTGGAAAATTAACTGTAGGTGCGTTGAATGTCCAATTGTCATCAAACATACTTTCGAAGTGATCGAATACGTTGTCAAATCCTACAGTGTAAGGTCTTAGTTGATTAAAAATAGATAGATGTTTTGTCATTTTAACTCCTCCTTTAAGCAAGTTATATTTGTTTATGTAGATCCTATCTAAGCAATCTACATGTGTATTTATACAGCATTTTTGCTGTATACTATTAATATAGTAATTCTTTTAAAATTTACGACCTATTTTGGATAAATTAATTTAATTTTTTTTCCAACTTCTGTGTTAGAGGGCAAATCCTGGTATATTTGTAAAAATTCTTCTAATACTCCTTTATAAAAAAGAGTACTGTCATGATCTACTTTTTGGTTGATTTTGCTCAATGACAAATTATCTGCTGTTTGTAAAATTTGCAATGCTAGGCTTGATTCTACTTGAAGCTGTCTTAAAGATAAATTGTTAATATCTACATTCATGTATTATATGTCCAATTATATAATTCTAAATTAACGTCTTTTAATTTTTCAGAACGAATTGTGTCTAAAATGTCATTGTTGTTTTTAAAAATTTCTAAATTTTTAAATCTTTCTTTGTCGTGTTTTTTCCAATTGTTGGCAGTAAACACTTTTTCTAGATGTTTTTTAACTGTTTGATTTTTTATTTTAGAAATTCTACTTTTTAAAATTTCTAAATGATCATGCGATAGAATTTTAATTGCGTCTAAATCATTAGTAAAAACATATTCAGATACCACTGGAATATCTACCTTTTCAAGCCAACTGTCAAAATCAAGTATTTTATTGATTGTGTAAATATTAGTTGCTAGATGTAGTCTATATTTTGTATTTAGGTTTTGATTAGCAAAATCTTTCCATTTGTAAACATTTTCTTCAAATGTATTCCAAACCAATCCTTTTCTTACATATTCAGCTAACTTCCCAGTACTTTCAATACTTGACCGTATATCAAATCTTTTAAAGCGAGAAAAAATATCTAATTTTTTTTGTTTTGGAAAAATAGAAGTATTGGTGTTAATCTGCATTGACAACTTAGATATATCTGTTTTTCTTTCAAGCAGTTCTAAGAAATTTTCAAAATTTCGTGCCATAAAAGGTTCTCCGCCAAACACTGCAACATCTCTTAATTTTGAAAGATCTTGCTTTTCAAGATGAAAAAGGAACTCTTTTTCATGATCAATTGTTTGTGTTGCTGTCATGAGAATTTCTTTATCAATATTTCTTCTATTATACTGGTCATAAAGACCAAGCTGTTTCATTTTGACAATATCTTCGTTCCATTCTGTACTAAGTTCAGGACTACAATATCTACATTTAAAGTTACAAAAATTTGAAAAAGAAACTTGTAAATTTACAATTTCACCAATTTTTAAACTGTCTAAAAAATTTTGATCTGTGTCATACAGAATATCTTGTGTTCTCATACTGGTTCCTGTAGACTCTTCGGCTTGAAAACATTTTTTACATTGAAGTTGTGATAGATTTTTGTAATTTATATCTTTGTTGATTTTTATATTTTGAAAGTGTTTATCAATATCTTTAGTGTGTAAATCACTATCAGATAACTTGTATCGACAACACGGCATAACACCATATGGTTCGTATGCTAAACCATTTGTAAGCCAATAGCATCCTCTTTCATTAGACATAACTTTACCCACTATATATGGTGGAGCCAAGGAGGATCGAACTCCTGACCTCCACACTGCCAGTGTGGCGCTCTCCCGGCTGAGCTATGGCCCCATTGTTAAAATTATACTGCATTTATTTTAAATTTGCAATACTGTACTATTTCTTTTGCAACATCTATTTTACAATACTTTTCAAATCCTTCAAATCCAGGTGCGGAATTGGCTTCACAAACCTTGTAGCCATTTTCATCAAACAACAAATCAACTCCAGCAATATCAAGATTAAGCAGTTTTGCTGTTTCTGTAGCAATGTAGGTTATTTCATCATCTAAAGGATACAATTCTCCTACTCCGCCTCTTGTGATATTGGCTTTGAAACTGCCGTCTTGACTAGATCTTTTCATTGCACCAATTGGTTTGTTTCCAATTACCAATACTCTTAAATCTGTACCAGGTTGACTGCTGATATACTCTTGAATAATAATATTCAGTGGTGATTTTAAACTTTTGATAAATTCTGCTAATTCATTTAATGCTGATTTGTTTGGCACAAGGTGTATGCCTTGTCCATAACTACCACTCAGCACTTTGATTACACATGGAAAGCCTATTTGTTTTTCAACTAGTTCTTCATCTACAGGAAAACGTACCAACATGGTTCTTGGAATTGGTATGTTGTGTTGTGCAAGAATCTGTGTGGAATACATTTTGTCTTTGACTGCTTCAATGCTGTCTCCTGTATTAACAACAGGCACATGAAGTCTTTCCAAATGTCTTAGCACACTGAGAGCATAATAACCTGTGCCACTGCCAGTTCTAGGCAACACTAATTTTGGCAAAGCAACAGGTTCGCTGTTAACACGAATACTGCGTCTATCACTTCTAGTTACAATTAAATCAACTTCGTCAGGTGTCACAACTTTGATATCTAATTTTTGATTATTGGCTTCTTCAATAATTCTATTAGCTTCATAGTCTAATTCATGATCTTTTCTAAAATACCAAATCATAATTTCTCTTCAAAACTGGCGGGAGCGAAGGGACTCGAACCCTCGACCTCCTGCGTGACAGGCAGGCGTTCTAACCAACTGAACTACGCCCCCAGTGGTGGGTGATAACAGACTCGAACTGCTGACCCTCTCGGTGTAAACGAGATGCTCTACCAACTGAGCTAATCACCCTAAATTTCAATCTCTGTTAAACCTTGTTCTCTATTTAAATACTTATACTCAAGTTTAACAGGTTCAAATTGTTTTAATTCTTCAAAAATTATTTCAGTTTTCAAATCTCCACACGTGTAAACATCTAACTGTAGCAATCCTGGATCAGTTTCGTCCCAACAATGTAAAGCAATATGAGATGTTTCTATAATTACTAATCCAGTTAAACCTCTATTACCAGGTATATCTAAATAGGTAGTGATTGGACCTTGACATATTTGCATACCAATTTTCGACACTAGTTCAGTTAACCAAGTGTGAGCCCACTTTTGATTAGTTGGTGGTTTATTTACTTCTGCTCTTATTATCAAATGTTTGTGTTGTACTGTCATATTACCTTTCTAACACTAGAGGACAAGATTTTTGTATATCCATATTCCTATTCTTATCTAAAACTCTATTAAAATTTACAAAATCTTCATAGTATTTTTTATGTTTGTTATTTTCTATACAACTTTCTAACCAATTTATAACATTATTAAACTGTGTTTGCAAGTTATATTTTTCTTTTTCATCTTTCATTTGATTTTTTAATTTTTCTAGATCTATATCTTTTATTTTTTTAATACTATCTTGTAATATACCAATAGGTAATACATTTGAATGCAAATGTTTTGGCCATTGTAATCTTGATGTATGCCAGTTACAACCAAGCTCATTTATAATCCATAATCCTGTTTCTGACAAATAAGGAGTATTTAATGCTTGAACTGTTGTAGTTGCTTTAATTTCTATTTTATCTTTTAATTCTTTTTTTGCTATTGTAATATTTTCTTTAAGAACACTATTATCTGCACCATGCCTAATGTATTCATTTCTTATTGGATCACCATCAATACTTATTGTTAATTTTACCTGTTTAAATTTTTTCCATAGATCAATTATATCCATTTTTTTATTAAAATTTAATTTGCTTAAATTAGTACTGTATTTTAAAATAATGTTTTCTGTACTAATATTGTCTTGATCTACTAGTATGTTAATAATTTTAAACACCAAAGGATCTAACAAAGGTTCGCCACCTGCAAATTCAATTTCATCTAATGATGGTGCTAGTTCTTTAAACTCATCTATAAATTTTTCTTGTTGTTCAAATAAATTTATCAAAGGTGTTTTATTCATGTTGAATCGCTTGATATCATTTTCAACTGGTTCACGATCTCCTTCTGGATAAAACTCTTTTACACTATCCCAATCTGCCATCCATGGTGTTGAGTCTTTTGGCCAACACATACGACACTTAAAGTTACACAAATTAGAAGGCTTTAATTCTAGTACAGGTATTTGAAATGGAAATGTAGATGTATTTCCTTTATAAAATTCTAACCAAGAACTAACATTGTTGTGATAATCGTCTAACCTTGCAATATTTTGTCCTTGCCTTAAACTCATAATTCCTTTTGCTTCCATAGACCAACAATTGGCACACTCTTTTAGTTTGGTTTTATCACCTTTGATCATTGCTTCTCTAACAGAATTCATTTTGTTGCTGTACCAAATATCTTTAAATGTTGTATCAGCCGCATCTGCAATTTTGTGTGAGCGACAACACAATTTGATTTGTCCGTTAGGGGTAGTGCTTAGATGAATAAAAGGTTGAATACAAAAAGTTTCTTTATTAAAATCATAATCTAAGTTTTTAGACAAATTTTCAATCTTACTTAGAGAGTATTCTGTGTGTTCTTTATTTGAATTAGGCATGACATTTTATTGTTTTTTAAATATTGGTATTGGTTGCATTTTATGTAGGTTTGGTTTTCTTATACTATGATATTTATGTAATAAATCAATGTCTCCTATAGATAAAAATTTTTCTTCGCTTTCATCTATAATTGTTTCATCTAACATCATAGCTCTTTCCATTTGTTCATAGGTTAGTCCGCCTAGTTGATCTAAATCAGTTCTGCCATCTTCCCACAAACCATCTGTAGGTGGTGCATCTATAATTTCTTGTAGTATGTTTAAATCTTTGCCTAACTGCCATACTTGTGATTTCATTAGATCAGCAATTGGAGATATGTCTACACCACCATCACCGTACTTGGTATAAAATCCAATGCCAAAGTCTTCTACCTTGTTGCCTGTTCCAACAACTAATCCTTTTGTGGCTCCGGCAATGTGATGCAGTGCCGCCATTCTTATTCTTGATTTAGAATTAGCAAAAGCATGTTGATTGTTAAAATCAATCTGCATTTCAAATTTAAATGCATTATAAGTAGTGTCTAGATCAGTTATAATGTGTTTAACATTTGTAAATTTGTTAACCAACCATTCACCGTGTTTAATACTTAGATCGTGTTGTGATTGTATTTGTTTGATTGGCATTGATACCGCATACACAGGCAATTCTGTCATAGCACACAAAGTGCTAACCACAGAAGAATCAATGCCTCCTGATATGCCTACAACTAAAGTTTTACGATTATTAGTTTGTGCATAATCTTTGATCCAATTTGAAATTTGATCTTGTATTTGCAAAGGACCTATCTCCTTTTGTGTTTTTTTGGTAAGGAGCCAAACTCTTCTATTTCTCGTTCACGTCTTAATTTTGCCGCTCTACGAACTGCACGTTTTTTATCTTCACGTTTTATAAAAGAAGGTTTTGAGTAATAGCGTCTATCACGAAGTTCTTGCATTACTCCTTCTTTCAACAGCATTTTTTTAAGTTTACGCATAGCACGGTCTACATTGTTATCTACAACTGCTACAGCCATACCAGGTAACTTTGGAGGTCTTGCTTTTTTAAAGTCCTTTTTCTTATGACCTATGTCAAAGGATTGGACATCATATTTTTGTCTAGGTTTTGAAGTTTTCATAATAGTTTATTTTAGCATCATTAGATTATTTGTCAACTCTTTTTTGCATCATTATCTTTACAAACAACTGCTAATATTCTATTCCCAGTTTGTTTTGGTTCAGAATCAAATTTAGTGTTAGATAACTGCTTGATTATCATTGTTACTTGGTCAACAAACATTCTACCATTTGGAATTTCTCTACCTCTTAATTTCATAACTATTTTAACTTTATCACCATCATCTATAAATTCTTGTGCTTTTTTAAGTTTTACATTAAGATCATGCACATCAATATTTGGCCTAAATTGTAGTTCACGCAGTTCTACTCTATTTTGCCTTTCTATTTTCTTTTTTTGTTTTTCTTTTTTTTGTCTTTCATAATTCCATTTACCAAAATCTTGTATTTTACAAACAGGAGGATCTGCTTTAACAGTTGTACAGATCAAATCTAATCCTAGTTCTTTGGCTTTGGCAAGAGCTGTTTTACTATCAACTACACCTATAAATGCTCCATTGGGATCGATCAATCTAATTTTAGGAAATGTAATTGCTGAATTTAACAGTACACTTGGTTGAGAAAACTTATTACGAAATGGTTTTTTCACTAGGCGTTGCTTTTCTTTTCTTTAGATTCAAAAATAATCATTGGTTCATTTTCTTCTAAAATTACTTTGTCGTTGATCACTATCTTTTCTGCATGTTGTTGTTTTAGTTTAGGTAACTCATACTGTAACTGAAGCAACACTTTTTCAAGAACAGAACGCAATCCTCTAGCACCAATGTCTTTTTCTAATGCCTGTTTTGCTACACAATCTACTGCTTCTTTGGTAAATTCTAATTTTATACCATCAAGTTTAAACATTTTTTCAAATTGTTTTAATACTGCGTTTTTTGGTTTGACTAGAACTTCTTTAAGATCGCTGTGTGTTAAACTATGACAAGCAACTACTACAGGTAGTCTACCAACCATTTCAGGTATTAGACCAAATTTAACAACATCATCTGGTTGTACCTTTGATAGTATTTGATCTATTTTTTCTTGTGTTTCGACTGTGGACATGAATCCCATAGTTGAATTTACATTTAATCTACGTTTTACAATTTCATCTAAACCAACAAATGCTCCTCCACATACAAATAATATGTTTGTAGTGTCAACTTCAATCATTTCTTGCTGTGGGTGTTTTCTACCGCCTTGTGGCGGAACTCTAACCACCGTACCTTCAAGTAACTTTAAAAGTGCTTGTTGCACACCTTCACCTGATACATCTCTTGTAATTGATGTTGATTCTGACTTTCTAGATTTTTTGTCTACTTCGTCAATATAAACAATACCGCGTTGGGCTCTATCAACATCAAAATCACAACTTTGTAATAATCTTAAAATGATATTTTCTACATCATCGCCCACATAGCCACTTTCAGTTAGTGTGGTTGCATCTGCTTGAGCAAAAGGTACATCTAGATAATCTGCAATCTTTTTGGCAAGCAGTGTTTTACCACAGCCTGAAGGACCAACTAACAGTACATTTGATTTTTCTAATTCTACATCATCAACGACGGGATTGTTTAATCTCTTATAGTGATTGTAAACTGCAACACTTAAAACTTTCTTTGCTTGATCTTGACCAATAACATGTTGATCTAGATGTGTTTTTAATTCTTCTGGTATAATTTCTTTAAGTTTATGTGTGTGAACTTTCTCATGTGAATTTTGTAAATCATTTTCTTCTAATATTGAATGGCATAGTTGCACACATTCATTACAAATATAAACCTTTGGGCCTGCTATTAATTTTCTTACTTGAGCTCTTTCTTTACCACAAAACGAACACGAGTAAGCATCATCTTTTTTCTTTGGCATTCTAATCCTTTTTATCTATTTTACCAACATAAGGTTTAATCCAACCAACCGATTTAGGTTTATCTTTTGATTGTTTTAAATTATCGGCTTTCATTGTTTTATTTATAATAACACGATTTTGCTCTGTGTCAATCTCTTTTTTGGATTCTACTAAAGATACATTTAGATTTTCACGAAACTTCATGATAATTTCTGGCCTTCCCATTAACTGGTTCAGTTCTACCATTTGTTTGGCTGGTGGTTTGATATCAATTTCTTCAACTTTTATTTGATTATCATTGGATTTTTGTTTTTTAAACTCAACATTATCTTTTAAAGAAATATTTAGATTATCCTTATTCTCTAGTCTTTTTTTTTCTTAACTTGATCGTTTGATTTAACCTTAACTGTTTCATCAATATTAATCACAGTTTTTTCTGGTTTATCTTCTAGACTTTTTTGATAATCTAACTGTTCTTGTAATTCTTGTTCTGCTTGTGAAAGTTTTTCGCGAAACTCATCTAGTTCTTTTTCATGTCTTTTTTTTAGATTGTTAACTTCTTTTTGATTATCTTCTGTTTTAGAATATCTTTTTACTAATTCCGGATCATACTGTTTTTCAAAACCTCTACCAAAACGTCTAATAAAAGACATATTGGCCGCAATTAAAAGCAATACAGCAAGTGGATCAAAAACAAATATAATAACAATAATAACCCAACGTACTGCTTCTTCTAATAGATCTTTGTCAGCATCTTGTCCATACACAAACTCTGCAATGTATTTTAAAGGTCCAACTTCAACTTCTAGTTTTTGCTGTTCCATTACTAGTACAAGTTTGTCTTCATTTACTATGTTCATTTCTTCTTGTTCTGTTTCAATAAGTATTTCTAATTCATTTATCTTAGTATCGATATCACCTGTTTTATTATTTGCTTCTGCTCTAAGAGATGTAATTGTTTCATTTATATCTTGTATTTGATTTTTATAATTATCATCAATCTTTACAAGATCTTCTTTGAGTTGATTTTGTATTTCTACAATGAGTTTTTGTGCCGCAGAAGCAACAGCAAGTTCGTTTGATTTGGCTTGTTCTATTGCTTCGTCTAAACCTGATTTACTAAATGCACCTTTGTAACGTTCCTGCGCCGCGGTAATATCTGCATCTTTACGTTCTTTTGCCTGTTGAATTCTGTCTTGTTGTAGTTGTATTTCTTTGTCTGCTTGGATTGTTAGTGCATCTTTTTCTTCTTTTATTCTAGCATATATGTTTGCTAGTTCTTGATTCTGTTTATCAATTAATATATCAACACGAACATTTTCACCACTGTTGAGTCTTGTAATTTCATTTGACCATCTTTCGATTTTAGTTTGAGAGCGTAAAAGTTTTTCTTCAATTTGATCTAACTGTAGAGACTGTGTAGATCCTAGCGATGCTTGTTCAACGTGTGCTTTAGATAAAAATCCAAATATACCCATTGATGTTATAAACATCAATACTACAACTGCCGCACTCAAATAAGATTTAATAAGACGTGGGGCTACTTTCCAATTTTGGTATAGCCACGAAGCAGTTACTAGTTTACCTACTTCAAGAACAGTCCCCATAATCATAATAGGAATTGCCGCCGCGGCAAAAATAGCCGCCAAGCCTGCAATTGAATAGTAAATTGCTACCGCTGAAATGCTGAGTGCAGTCAGCAATGTTATAATTGCCATGAACATACTATTATTTATGTGAAAAAATAGGTTATTCTATGCTGTAAATAGCCGAGTTTGCACCATGTTCTGCACATTCAACACTTACACAATAGCAACGATTATTTGTTGCTTCTCTGATCAATCCATCTGCATAGTTAAAGGCATGTTCGGCAAATTTCTCTGCGCCAACACCATCAAAAGTAACAATGTCTATAAGATCTAATTTTTCTAGTTCTCTAAACTTTTCAAGATGTGGATCATTTATATCCAATGCTGTTTTGTGATCAAAGTGATCTTCTAGCCATTTTTTTAGTGGTTTAAGTCCACCAAAGTCTACTGCCCAGTTTTTATTATCTAATTCGTCACAGCCAAAAGTAAATTTAAATTGTAAACTGTATCCATGTAACAAATGACAATGTGAATGATCTGCGTTAGGTTGTCTGAACACACATGCAAGTCCTATATTGTGTCCATATGTTTTTGTACTATAATGTTTTGCCATATTGGTCTCCTGTTTCTAACGGCAGAGTGTTTAGTGAGGGTTGACGTCTAGTCCTCATATGCAAAGTGCGTTGTAGCA
>Ga0255766_10000418_pt1 | contig 38154 bp, 43 predicted proteins | sample 071ome_23_FD_179966 | JGI IMG/M metagenome (GOLD analysis project Ga0255766, IMG submission 179966) | Coastal salt marsh microbial communities from the Groves Creek Marsh, Skidaway Island, Georgia - 071403BT metaG (version 2) | ecosystem: Environmental > Aquatic > Marine > Intertidal zone >...
GGACAAAGCCCACAAGGAACTACTACATCAGGTCCACAAAATGGACGTCAAGGACCAAGAGGTGGACAAAGCCCACAAGGAACTACACAAGAACCAGCCACAGGTCAAACAAATGCAGTAAGACCTGCACCAGGTGGCGCAGGACAATTGCCTCAAGGAACTACACAAGAACCTGCAACAGGACAAACAGCAGCAGATGAATTTGCAGGTGGTAATAGACAAGGTGGCGAATTTGATACAACACCATCAGATGCACAACAAGCAGCAGATGAATTTGCAGGTGGTAATAGACAAGGTGGCGAATTTGATACAACAACTGTACAAGAACCAGCAACAGGTCAAACCACACAAACAGACGAACCTGTACAAGAACCAGCAACAGGACAAACAGACGCAAATACTGAAGAACCTCAACAAGATGCATTAGCAGGTCGATTAGATACAACAACACCGAGCTTAATGGATGCATATAACGATGGCGGCAAACAAGCAATGGACAGTGTTCGTGATTTGCAGCAAGCACTAGAACGTTTAGGCATAGATCCAAATGGTGTAGACGGAAAGTATGGCCGCGGTACATATGCTGCCGTGCAAGAATTTCAAAGACAAAATGGGTTACAAGTAGACGGCGAAGCAGGTCCTGAAACAATGGCTGCTCTACAAAGAGCGATAAACGCTCAAGCTGGATCAACGGCGGCGCAGCCTCAAGCAGCAGAGCCTACCACAGGTCCAGACGATGGTACAAGAGGCGGTCAAGAGCCAAACAGAACTGTACAAGAACCAGCAACAGGTCAAACCACACAAACAGACGAACCTGTACAAGAACCAGCAACAGGACAAACAAGTCCTGGAACAGGCGCAACAGCTCCTGGAGATATTGGTGACGGTTTGAGAGGTGGCGGCGATGACTCCGAACAAACTATTGTACAAGAACCTGCAACTGGGCAAACTCAATCACAAGCAGTACCTGTAAGACCAGAAGAAATGGATAGATTCCAAGAACTAATGGATAAAGTAGAACAAGAACAAACATCTACTTCGGCCGCTGGACAAGAATCAGGTCAACCAAACGCAGAACTAGACGGTCAAGAAAGAGGCGTGCAAACAGCAAGTGTTGATATGTCTATGAAAAATATGCTTGCTTTGGTAGAGTTTATGCTACATGAAGCACCTGAAGATTTAACTGATCAAGAACGTGAAGAACTAGATGCACTTTTTGCAAGATTGGAAGCAAGCGATGATCCTAGGGCTAAAGAACTTGTATCTCGTTATAATAAAGCATTTCCTAAATCAGACCAAGCAATTGACAATAAGATGGATAGAGATAATGCTGCATCATCTGCAAGTGCAGACGGACCTAGAACAAGAGGCGGCAAACGTGGATCTGAAGGAGAAGGTAACATAGACGCTCAACGTAATGTTTTACAAAATCATAATGCGTTAGCAGATGAAATTAGATCCGGATCAAATCCAATTGTTGCTGAAATTGAAGCAGAACTTGCAAAAGGTGGCAATATTGTACAGTTTAACGGTGTATGGATGACTAAAATACGAGATTTAGCACGCGAAGCTGACCCTCAAAGATTTCAATCACTAAATACTAAACTACAAGTTGCATTAGCAGGATATTTTAACAAAAAATATAACGGCGGCAGTGATACAAACTTTAGAATTGGCAATACTAATGATTTTTATAGAGGTATACAGCAACAAATTTCAGGTAGCCAAGGTGCTACAAATAGAGAAAGTTGGGACAATGACATGACAGATAAATCAAAATTAAAAGAAGCATCAATGAACATTTCAATGAATGGAACAAATGCTTCTGAAATCGGAGAACTAATGCGCATTATGCAATTAGCAGGCACAGGTGGCAGCGGAGAACATACTCATATGCCAATAGCACCCGATGCATTGCATACTGATGATGATTCGCATAATGAAATGCCATGTCCTGTTTGCGGTATAGCACACGGCGAAGAAGCTCCTACTCCGTGTGGAATGGGAGAAGAACTTGTAGGCGAAGATTGGGATAATGGTCCTAGTGAAGAATACAAAGATCATAATTACATGGTTAAAGATCTATCAGGTGGTATTAATAGACAGAAAAAAATGTATGCTGCTTCACAACGCGGAGACAATGCTATGGCAGTAGAATCAGTTAAAGATCAGTTATACAAAGCACTCGAAGGCAAATACGCTAATGATGCACAACGCAAAGCAGTGCATGCAGCAAAGAATAAGAAAAAGTAAATATCCCCCAGAACTCAATAGGGCCTAAGGGCCCTATTTTTTTGAGTAAATATACATATGAGTAAGTCATTAGATGGTGTCTTAACAAAAAAGGCAAACCGTAAAGAAACATTTACAGAAGATCATATTCAAGATCTTATGCAGTGCATGGATCGTGATAATGGGTATCTTTATTTTGCAAAACATTTTGCAAATATACAACACCCTGTACAAGGCAAACTTTTATTTGATCCTTACGAATATCAACTTAGGTTGTTACACTCTTATCATAATTACCGATTTAACATTAACATGATGCCACGACAAACAGGAAAAACTACTTGTGCTAGTATCTACTTGTGTTGGTATGCTATGTTCCATCCAGATCAAACTATTCTAATTGCTGCACACAAATATACAGGTGCGCAAGAAATTATGTCACGTATACGCTATGTGTATGAAACTTGTCCAGATCATATTAGGGCAGGTGTAACAAGTTACAACAAAGGTAGTATGGAATTTGAAAATGGATCACGCATTATAAGCCAAACAACAACTGGAAACACAGGACGTGGTTTGTCTATCTCTTTACTATACTGTGACGAGTTTGCGTTTGTGCAACCTAATATTGCGGAAGAGTTTTGGACTTCAATATCTCCTACACTAGCAACAGGTGGTCGTGCTATCATTACTAGCACACCGAACTCAGATGAAGATACATTTGCTACTATTTGGAAACAAGCAGAACAAAAGTTTGACGAACATGGCAATGAACAAGATGTTGGCATAAACGGATTTCATGCTTTTAGAGCAAGTTGGGACGAACATCCAGACAGAGACGAACAATGGAAACAAGATGAAATAGGACGTATTGGCGAAGAAAAGTTCCGACGCGAATATGGCTGTGAGTTCTTAGTTTTTGATGAAACATTAATTAACAGTATTAAACTTGCTGCTATGGAGGGTGTAAATCCTATTCTAAATATGGGGCAAACACGTTGGTATAAAAAGCCCACAAGCCAATACACATATGTTGTTGCACTTGATCCTAGTATGGGTACTGGCGGCGACTATTCTGCCATACAAGTTTTCGAACTGCCTACCTATGAACAAGTAGCAGAATGGCAGCACAATACTACTGCTATACCCGGACAAATAAGAGTACTTGCAGACATTTGTAAGTATATAGAAAGTGAAACAAAAAATCCCACAGGAATTTATTGGAGCGTGGAGAACAATGGATTAGGCGAGGCTGCCCTTATCGTTATAAACGATTACGGTGAAGAGAACATTCCGGGGTTGTTCGTCAGTGAGCCTATCCGCAAAGGACACGTTCGTAAATTCCGCAAAGGTTTCAACACTACTCACAGCACAAAAGTTACTGCTTGTAGTAGATTGAAAACAATGATAGAAAATGACAAGATGACAATAAAATCTAAACCGTTTGTGTCAGAATTAAAAGCATATGTAGCAACAGGTTCTAGCTACCAGGCTAAATTGGGTCACAGTGACGATTTAGTAAGTGCTACACTATTAGCACTTAGAATGATGAGTGTGTTAAAGGATTGGGATCCTAGAGTTTACAATACCTTTAACCAAGCTGAAGATATAGAAGATTATGAACAACCTATGCCAATCTTCATAAGTACTAATTATTGATAAATACATTGCAATGAAAAATTTAGATCTAATAGCAGAAGAACTTTTTAACAAAATACGAGGACGCTTTCCAAGTGTCACCATTGGTGATGAAGAAGGCAAAGTAACCAACGAGCCAAATGCTGCTCGATTTTTTGACTTCGATTATATGGAAGGCGATAAAAAATTAGGGAGTGTAAACGTAACGCTATCCGATAACGCTATCCAAGTAATGTATAGTAATGACTTTGTAGCTAACGAAGATAGTATTACTAGAGACAATTGGTACGGGTTTTTAAAGGAATTAAGAAGTTTTAGCAAAAAGAGACTTTTACAGTTTGACACAAGGAATATTAATAAATCAAATTTAGATCTAAGAGATTATAAATTTTTAACAAAAGATCGCACCGGAGATAATACAATGAACGAATCAAAGATGTATGGCACTAGCAAAACTAGTTACCAAAATATTGGTGAAGCTAGAATTGCAATAAAACACACTAAACCAGTAAATCATGAATCTGTAACTGGTAGAATACAAAATATAGGTGCAATTTATATAGAAAGTAGCGATGGAGAAAGATTTAAATTTCCATTTAAACACATTAATGGTGCAAGAGCAATGGCAAGACATGTCAGTGAAGGCGGTAAGCCATTTGATGACTTTGGCAAACATATCGAATCTATTAGCGAAGAATTAATTAGTTTGAAAAAATTTAAGTCATACATGAATCGTTCTAGTGTAATGGCTGAAGGTCTTTCTTCATATGTTCGTCCGGTCAATGAAAGAATAGAAGAACTAAAGAAAACAGTGCAACATCTTCAAAAAGAATCCTTTTATAAAAATACTTTTGAAAATTTTGAACTACAAGAAGTAACAGAAGTTCCAACAGACGTAGCAGAAAATTGGATAGATCAACTTACAATACGTCAGTTTAATGAAGAATTAAAAGATGTGTTTCCTTTCGTATACCGCTTGGTAAGCGAAACAACTCGTGCAAAAGAGTTAACAGCAGAATCATTTTTAGACGAAGATCACAGAGAAACATATACTGTAAAACAAGGCGATACTTTGTATAGCATTGCTAGAGAAATGGTAAAGTATGAAATGCAAGGTATGAGTGTAAATGATGCTGTACAGATGATTGCAGACGACAATGGTATTGAAGATCCAGCAATGATACAGCCCGGGATGGAGTTACAAATTCCTTGGGTGACTGGTGCAGTAGGAGGAGATCCTATGACGGGCGAACCTATAACTAGAGGGTTGCCACATGGTGCATTTGAACATTCTATTGAAAATACATTTGAAGAGCTAATGGGTCAATTTGGTGAAACATTAACACCTACTGACGACGAATGGTCAAAAACATTACAAATCCCAAATAGAGAAACTTGGGAAAAATTAATAAAACAAGCCAAAGCCGAAGGCGATAAAAAAATGCTAGGTAAGTTAATGGCAATGGGTCAATTTAGTGAAAGCAAAGTTGAAATGTGTCCAGAAGCATGCTGCGGCAAGCCTGTCACAGAATGCTCTTGCGGTCCAGATTGTAAACATTGTAATTGCTACGAAAAGAACAAAAAAATGGATGAGAGCAAAAGAGACGTTCCGGTAACAGAATTTGTTTTATCAATGTATGATCGCCATACAGGACAGTTTCCAAAAGGCGAAACAGCAGTACTAACAGCAATAGAAAAAGACTACGGCGAACAGTACATCAATCCTGCAAAAGCGTTTATTGAAGCAATCAATGCAAAGTTTGAAGAATTTAACGGTTATAGAGATCCTGAGCTTGCAGAAGATGATGTGGAAGAAGGTGTTTGGGACGCTGTCAAAGGTGCAGTCAGTGGCGGCATTCAAGGTGCTAAACAAGGATGGACAACTTCAAACTTTCAAAACAAAGCTCAAGAATTAGCAAATCAATACGCTAAAGTTGCTCCACAAGCAGCAAAAGATCCAAACTCATATATACATGGGGGTACCCTTGCAGGGTACCCTGCTATAGAGGCTTTATTAGACATTTATCAAGAGTTGGATGGATTAGGCAGAGAGATTAAAAAAGCAGGCGGCGGCGAAACCACTACATATAATGCAATGCAAATGATAAAAAATATTCAGAGAATAAGACAAGGCGACCAAAATGCATTAAGAAGATTAAACAATCAGATTGCCAGCAACGAAGCCAAATTTATTATGGATTTTGTTAAAAAAGATATTGCAAGTATAAGCGCACAAGGCGAATCACAAGAACAAAACGACATCATGAGATTAGCCGGTCTGTAAAGATTGGCTAAATTCTTGAAATTCTTTGTCAAAAAAGGTTGACAGAAGATAAATATTATTGTATAGTATATAATGTGCTATACAAAATTAGGCACATAGAACATAGGCATATAAAGGAGGCATAACTATGGCATCATTAGCAGAAATCCGAGCAAAGCTCAAAGAACAAGAATCACGCACAAGCGGTAACAGCTCAGGCGGCGGTGATAACAGCATTTACCCATTTTGGAATATTAAAGAAGGCGATAGCGCAACGCTACGTTTCCTTCCTGATGGCAATGCAGACAACACATTCTTTTGGCAAGAGCGTTTGGTAATTAAACTACCATTTGCAGGAGTCAAAGGTCAAACCGACTCACGTCCAGTACAAGTACAAATTCCATGTATGGAAATGTATGGCGAGACATGTAATATTCTTAATGAAGTACGTGGTTGGTTTAAAGATCCAAGTCTAGAAGATATGGGTCGTAAGTATTGGAAAAAACGTTCTTATATTTTTCAAGGTTTTGTTGTGGACAATCCACTAAGCGAGGACACTACTCCGGATAATCCAATCCGTAGATTTATTATTGGTCCTCAAATCTTCCAGATCATCAAACAGGCTCTTATGGATCCAGACATGGAAGAATTGCCAACAGATTACACAGCAGGTGTAGACTTCCGTCTTAATAAAACTTCAAAAGGCGGATACGCAGACTACTCAACATCTAACTGGGCACGTAGAGAGCGTCCACTAAATGATGCTGAAATGCAGGCTGTTAATACACACGGCTTGTTTAATCTAAATGACTTCCTACCTAAAAAGCCAGGTGAAGTAGAACTTAAGGTCATGCAAGAAATGTTTGAAGCGTCAGTAGACGGTGAAGCATTTGACATGGATCGTTGGGGACAATACTTCCGTCCAGCGGGCATGAGTGCAGCAACAGGCGATCCAGTTGCTCCGGCTGCAAGCACACCTGCACCAACACCAGCGCCAGCACCTGAGGCAGCACCTGCTCCTGTAGCAGAGGCAGCACCAGAGCCAACTCCAGCACCAGCAGCTGAAGCGGCTCCTGCAGAAGGTGGCAATGCGCAAGACATTCTTGCAATGATCCGCGCACGTCAAGGACAGTGATAACTAGTGGGGGAGCAATCCCCCATTTTGCTTTTTAGATTAGGAGATATTATGGCGACTAAGGCATTTGATCCGACCAAGTTTCGGACTGCATTAACAAAATCTATTTCAGGTATGAGTGCAGGATTTAACGATCCTACTGATTGGATTAGCACAGGTAACTATGCACTCAATTATCTTATTTCGGGTGATTGGAATAAAGGCGTTCCGCTAGGCAAAGTAAGTGTATTTGCTGGCGAGTCCGGTGCAGGTAAATCATATATTTGTTCAGGTAACATTGTAAAGAGCGCACAAGATCAAGGTATCTTTGTAGTTCTTATTGACTCAGAGAACGCACTTGACGAAGCGTGGCTACAAGCACTTGATGTAGATACTTCAGAAGATAAACTACTAAAACTTAACATGTCAATGATTGATGATGTTGCTAAGACTATTAGTACGTTTATGACAGACTACAAAGCAATGGCGGAAGAAGAACGTCCTAAGGTACTGTTTGTAGTCGACTCGCTAGGTATGTTGTTAACACCAACCGATGTTGATCAGTTTAACAAGGGTGATATGAAAGGCGATATGGGTCGTAAGCCTAAAGCACTAACTGCACTTGTTCGTAACACTGTTAACATGTTTGGTAGTCACAATGTAGGCTTAGTAGCAACTAATCATACATACGCATCGCAAGATATGTTTGATCCAGACGATAAAATTTCAGGCGGTCAAGGCTTTATCTATGCATCATCTATTGTAGTTGCAATGAAGAAGTTGAAACTAAAAGAAGATGAAGACGGTAATAAGATTAGTGAAGTGCGTGGTATTCGAGCCGCTTGTAAGGTTATGAAAACACGTTATGCTAAACCGTTTGAAGGTGTACAAGTTAAGATTCCATACGAAACAGGTATGAATCCATATAGCGGCTTGCTTGAATTGTTTGAAGGCAAAGGTGTAATTGAAAAGAGCGGCAACCGTTTGAAGTATGTTACTACTGATGGTGAAGAACTGCTTGAATACCGTAAAAACTGGACAGGTGAACTACTCGATAAGGTTATGTCAGATTACCTCGTAAAAGAAGCTTCTATGGTAAATATCGCTGAGGTTGACGAGGAAGCAACTGTTTTAGAATCTATCGAGGAGTAACATATGGACGAAAGTCATGTCACCGAAATCTGGCAACTTTTTAAAGAATATTTAGATAAGAAAAATATAGAAATTGCCGCAGAACGTTTTATCGATTTAATGGCAGATTACGGAGTAGGCGACGATACCTTAATCTCGGCATTAGGCGCAGACCCGCATTTAGATAATGCTATTAATTACTTTTTGGATTTGGATGATGTTGATAAATTCGACGACGAAATAGACGATTGGGATGAGTAATGGGATGGTATAGTGAAGTATCTAGAGATATTTCTAAAATTCCTGATGCAGTTGCATTTTTTGAAAACGAACTTAGACAAGCAAAACAAGAGTGTAAACTTGTAGGTAATGTTGAAAAAAGTGCGGCTGCTATGCCAGGCATTGTTGAACATCGTTTTAATCAGCTTCAAGAAATTGAAGCAATCTTAAACTATTTGAATATTGAGCTACGTAGATTGCGTAGCTCTTTCTTCAAAAAATATCTTGAAAATTATCAACGAGCTCTGTCAAGCCGTGATGTTGAAAAATACGTTGACGGCGAGGCAGACGTTGTTGATTATGAAAAAATTATCAATGAATTTGCACTTCTGCGCAACAAATGGTTAGGAGTCTTAAAGGCCCTGGACCAGAAGCAATGGCAGATAACTAATGTTGTAAAGCTTCGTGTAGCAGGAATGGAAGATGCAACTTTATGATATTTAACGCATGGTGGTTAGGCAGTGAAAAAGCTCAAGGAAATTTTGGTGACATACTCACTCCGCACATTTTAGACCATTATAAAATAAAATATAAATTTGAACCAAATTATGTAAATGCCACATTAATTTGTGTTGGCAGTATTGCTAGGCGTGCCGGAGTCAACACTACTGTAATTGGAAGCGGTATAATTTCTAAAGGAGACAGGATTACTCCTGGAGCCAATTGGAGATTTGTCCGCGGTCCTCATACACAGCATCATGTTAACAGATTAGGAGGCAACTGTCCAGCAGTATTTGGTGATCCTGCATTATTACTACCAAAAATTTATAACCCTACAATTACAAAAAAACATAAAATAAGTTATGTGCCTCATAATGTAGATTTCGCAGAAATATCACAAAAATATGAAAATGTTATCAACTTAAGAACAAGTGATTATAAAAGAGTTGTAGATAAAATTTTAGAATCAGAGTTTATCGTCTCAAGTAGCCTTCATGGATTAATTGTAGCACATGCTTATGGAATACCTGCTGCCTGGGCCAGATCACATAATAATTTAAAAGGTGATAATGTTAAATTCGAAGATTATTTCGCAAGTGTTAATCTTAATTGCGAAGTAAGTTCTTACGATTCTCCTAAATTTTGTTTACCAAACAATATTAACATAACTACTATTGAAGAGATTTTAGAGGAAATTGCAAATTTATGAAGGTTGTAATATTAGCCGGAGGACTTGGTACACGCTTACATGAAGAAACTAATATGCGTCCTAAACCGATGGTTGAAATAGGAGGTAAACCTATTCTTTGGCATATTATGAAAATTTACTCTGCACACGGAATAAATGATTTTGTTGTCTGCTGTGGATACAAAAGTAATATTATAAAAGATTATTTTATTAACTATGCTGCAAAAAATTCCGATGTAGAAGTAAACACAAAATCAGGCAATGTAAGATTTTACAATAACCAATTAGAAGACTGGAATATTAATCTTGTAGAAACAGGCGAAGATTCTATGACTGGTGGCCGACTAAAACGAGTTAAAGAACATATTAAAGACGAAGAAGCGTTTTGCTTTACATATGGCGATGGTGTAGGGAATGTAGATATAACCAAGTCTATAGAATTCCATAAAACACACAAAAAATTAGTTACTATGACAACAGCTTATGCCCCTGGAAGATTTGGTAATTTAGAGATAACTGGGGACAAGATAACTAAGTTTCAAGAAAAACCAGAAGGCGATGGAGCAATGATAAATGCAGGATTTTTTGTTTTATCTCCTCAAGTTTTAGATTACATAGACGACGATACTACTACATGGGAAGAAAATCCTCTTCATAAATTAACGTCTGAAGGACAGGTCATGGCATACAAACATACAGGTTTTTGGAGGCCCATGGATTCGCTTCCTGACAAAAATGCATTAGAAAAACTATGGAAAGGTGAAGAAGCACCTTGGAGGATCTGGTAATGAATGCAGATTTTTGGAAAAATAAAAAAGTTTTAATAACCGGACATACAGGATTTAAAGGTAGCTGGTTGTGTACATGGTTACAGTTTTTAAATGCAGAAGTATGTGGATATAGTTTAGACGCTCCTACTACCCCTAATAATTTTACAGAGTCAAAAGTGAGTAGTCAAATGTTGTCCATACTGGACGACACAAGAAATAGAGATGCTATTTTTAGAATTGTTAATACATTTCAACCTGAAATAATTTTCCACTTAGCAGCTCAACCTTTGGTAATAGAATCTTACAAAGATCCTTTTACTACATATGAAACAAATGTCATGGGCACATTAAATGTATTAGATGCAGCAAGACAATGTAATAGTGTAAAGGCAATTGTTAATATAACAACAGATAAATGCTACGAAAATAAAGAATGGCCCTATCCATATAGGGAAAACGAGCCTATGGGGGGTTACGATCCTTACAGTAGTAGTAAAGGTTGCTCAGAACTTTTAACAAGTGCGTACAGAAGAAGTTTTAATTTGCCACTTGCATCAGCAAGAGCAGGCAATGTAATAGGAGGCGGAGACTGGGCACAGGATAGAATTGTACCAGATGCGCTAAAGGCTTTTGGCAAAAATGAAGAACTAATAGTGCGGTATCCTGATGCTATTAGACCTTGGCAGCATGTATTAGAACCATTATCTGGATATATGGTATTAGCAGAAAACCTTTACAATAACAAAGAATTTGCCGACGGCTGGAATTTTGGTCCGTTTGATGAAGATGCAAAGCCTGTTAAAGACATATTAAATTATATGACCTCTAAATGGGGGAACAATGTAACTTGGACTCATGATAAACAAGAACATTTACACGAAGCTCATTATCTAAAATTAGATATTAGTAAAGCAAAGACCTACTTAAACTGGCGGCCTAGATGGCGGTTAGAACAAGCACTTAATGCTACAATAGAATGGCACAAAGCCTGGCTAAAAGGTGAAGATATGAGAAAAGTTTCTATAATGCAAATAGAAAAATTTATGAACGGAGAAACAAATGGTTGAAAAAATATCATACGCAAAGACAGTATACGGACAAGCAGAAATAGATGCTGTCGTAAAATGTTTAGAACAATCTACTCAAATGGGTGTCCATAGTAGACAGTTTGAAAAACAAATTGCAGATTTATTCGACAAAAAAGAATGCTTATACGTGAACAGTGGATCTAGTGCGTTACACATAGGCATGGAGGCATTTGATTTTCCAGAAGGTAGCGAAGTAATTACACCGGCATTAACTTTTGGTACAACATTATCATGTATTTTAAAAAATAAGTTAATTCCTGCATTTGTTGATGTAGAACCAAGAACATATTGTATTGATGCTAGTAAAATAGAATCTATGATTACAGAAAAAACCGTTGCTATCCTAGCACCAGATTTATTAGGTAATGTTTGCGACTGGCGTAGGATAAGAGAAATTGCAGACAAGCATGGATTAAAAGTTTTACATGATAGTGCTGATACGTTAGGAGCAACTGTAGATGGTGAAAATATAGGAAAGTATAGTGATATGAGTATTACAAGTTTCTACGGTTCTCATATTATTAATTGTGCAGGAAACGGCGGTGCCTTATGTTTAAACGATGAAAAGGTTATTGAAAAAGCAAAACTTCTACGTAGTTGGGGTAGAAGTAGTAGTTTATTTGACGAAGCAAGTGAAGCAATAGAGAATAGATTTAATATAGAATTAGATGGACTAGAATACGATGCGAAATTTGTTTTCGCCATTCCGGGCTACAATCTAGAAGGTAACGAAATGGGAGCAGCCTTTGGACTAGTACAACTAGAAAATTTAAAAAATAATATCGATGTAAGAAGAACAAATTATCATAAACAAATTAATTACTTTTCAAAATATAGAGATTATTTTGTAAATCCAGTCGAAGCTCAAGATGTTACTACAGGCTGGTTAGCATTTCCAATTTTAATTAAAGAAGATGCTCCGTTTACACGTAAGCAATTTCAAATTTACTTAGAAAAAAGAGATATACAAACAAGAGTTTGTTTCACAGGTAATGTTTTACGGCAGCCAATGGCACAAGGGATTACAATGCGTAAACACAAAGCAGGATATCCTAATGCAGATGCTGTTATGGAACGTGCTGTGCTTTTGCCGTTACACCACGGAATGACAGACGAAATGTTTGAACGTTTACATAATACTATTGATCAATTTATAGCAGAACATACATGAAAGTATTAATCACAGGAAGCAATGGATATTTAGGAAAAGCTATATCTAAAAGTCTGTTTCTTACAGGTAATGCTATCGGACATTACACTAGAAAAACCGAAGTTAATTTTATCCAACAATTTAATCCTGATGTTGTTGTACATACTATTTGTTCTTATGGTCGCAACGGAGAATCTCCTAACCAAATATATCAGTCCAATCTTAATTGCGGTATAGAAGTACTTTCGGAATGCAAAAAATTAGACAAACGGGTTACATTTATAAACTGTGGTACTTCTTTAAAATTTAACACAAATTTATATTCTATAAGTAAAGGTCAATTTGTTGAATACGGCAAGTTTGCTTCTAGTGATCAATTACAATTCCTTAATATGAATCTACAACATTTTTATGGCCCAGGTGCTACAAATAATTTTATTTCCTATGTTTTTGAAAATTGTTTTACAAATAAAGACTTAGCATTAACTGAAGGAACACAACAAAGAGACTTTATCTATATAGACGATGTTATAACAGCATTTAAAACTGTAATTGAAAAACGCAATACATTACTAGATTTTGAAAACATAGATGTAGGCACAGGTGTTACTACACAGTTAAAAGATGCAATAACAAAAATTAAAGAAATAACAAAATCAAGCAGTGCCCTTGAGTTTGGCAAAGTACCTATGAGAGAAAATGAAGAAATGATTATGTCTGCAAATACAAAGTTTCTAAACAAATTAGGATGGACATATAAAAATGATATCAACAAAGGATTAGCATTAGTAAAGGATTATTATGGTAAAAGATAAAGCAAAACTTACTGGAAAAAATCCTAGCAATTTAAAACAATCTATTATCTTAAATCTAGCGTTACAAGAAGCAGATATAGAATCTAGAAATTGTGAAATTAAAATAAATCATGACAAAGGTATATCATATGTAAACGGTGTAGAATTACCAATAATTTTTCCGAAAAAATGGTTGAAGCATACTAGCAAATTGCACACACTAAAAAAGGAATATAAATTTTATTTTAATGGGCACATAGGTAAAGGATCTTCTAGAGAAACTCTTTTACAAGATTTTATCAAACGAGATGACTGTAAGGTTGTTTGGAGCGACGACGGCCGTGTAATTGCAAAAAAAGACAAATATAATACAGAATACTTTACAGGGCTTGCAAAAAGTCAATATGGTCTATGTCCGCATCAGCCCGGATGGAAGGGAGATATGGATGCACTATGGACATACAGATATATAGAATGTTTAATGTCTAAAGTTATTCCTGTAAACTTTAGAGAAACTCCTCTTAGTAAAAGTTTTACAGGTGATAGTATTTTTGTATGGGACAATGACATCCTTGCAAAAGATATAGTATATGATACAGATATTTTAGATCATAATTATAATTTCGCAATTTCTAAATTTACTCTTTCTCCAAAACAAATTAGGACCATAAAAAAGTTTACGTAGTTAAGTGCGCACATAAATATCTACATGAAAGATAGAGTTGTTTTAGTCACTGGTGGTTTCGATCCTCTCCATAGTGGACATATAGAATATTTTAAGGAAGCAAAAAAACTAGGATCTAAATTAATCGTAGGTTTAAATAGCGACGAATGGCTTACTCGCAAAAAAGGACGTCCGTTTATGCCTATAGAAGAACGTGCTGCGATAATTAAAGAACTTGCAGTGGTCGATAAAGTCATAAGCTTCGATGACTCAGATGGCAGTGCTTGTGGAGCTATTTTTAAAGTTTTAAGTACAACACCATCTGGTACAAAGATAATTTTCGCCAATGGCGGGGATAGAACAAATACAACTACTCCAGAATATGAAACATATGGCGATATGAATTATGTAGAATTTGTCTGGGGAGTAGGTGGCGAAGATAAAAAAAATTCTTCTAGTTGGATACTAGAAGAATGGAAAAATCCAAAAACTATAAGATCATGGGGTTGGTACAGAGTATTAGATCATCAGCCAGACAAGGGATACAAAGTAAAAGAACTGGTAATTGCTCCAGGTAAACATCTTAGTGACCAACGACACAAGTATAGAAACGAACATTGGTATGTGTTAGATAACGAAGTTACAATAGCTCTAGAAGATGATAGAGGAAAAAATGGAGTTAGATTAGAAAAAAATCATAATGTAATTATCGGTAATAATGTTTGGCACAAAGCCATGAATGATACCGATAAGCACACTCACATACTCGAAGTGCAGTTTGGGGAACTTTGTGAAGAAGAAGATATTGAAAGAAGAGATTAATGAAAATATTTGTAGGTTATGACACAAGAGAAGATATTGCATACCAAGTTTGCAAGCACAGTATTTTAAACAAGCAACCACTAGCAGATGTGCGCCCTTTAAAGCAGCAAGAGCTACGTGACGCAGGCTGGTATACACGTAGTTTAGATAAACTTGCAAGCACCGAATTTACATTTACACGTTTTCTTATTCCAGAACTTACAAACTTTACTGGCTGGGCGTTGTTTATGGATTGTGATATGATCCTTACAACAGATATTAAAGAGTTGTTTGACCAAGCAGACGACAAGTATGCTGTAATGTGTGTGAAACACGATTATACACCAAAAGAAGGCACAAAGATGGATGGGCAAAAACAAACTATCTATCCACGTAAGAATTGGTCAAGTGTAATGCTGTTTAATTGTGCGCATCCTAGCAATGCTGCACTTACAATGGACCTAGTTAATAGTCCAGAAATTAACGGTGCATACTTGCACAGATTTAGTTGGTTAAAAGATGAAGAAATTGGAGAATTGGATCACACTTGGAATTATCTTGTCGGTGTTTACGATGACATTGATACACCCAATCTAATCCATTATACAGAAGGCGGACCGTGGTTTGAAAACTACAGAGACTGTGAGTTTAACGAACTTTGGAAACAAGAACTTTATGATATGTTTAAGTAAAAACAAAACTGACGATTATGTAAATAAATTTGCATTTGGGGCAGGATTACAAGTCGAAGATTATGATTATGATTTTGGCGACAACACCATTCTTATAAGAAGCATGGGTAAACGTAAACTTATCGACTGGTGTTTAAAAAACAATCATACATTCTATTATATGGATAGTGGTTATATTGGCAACTATAAATCTGATGATAATCCTATGGGTTGGAAATATTATCATCGAATTGTAAAAAATGATGTGCAGCACGGAAAAATAATTAATAGGCCAGATGACAGATGGAAAAGGTTAAAGTATCCTATCATGCCTTTAAAAAAAGGACGCCATATTCTGCTTGTTACACCTTCCGAAAAGCCTTGTAAATTTTATGGTATAGATAGAGATACTTGGGTAGCAGATACTATAATAGAAATAAAAAAATATACAGATAGACCTATAGTTATAAGAGACAAACAACCTAGACCTAACAGATTAACAAAGACTATATTTGAAGATTTAGAAAATTGTCATGCAATGGTTACATATCAGAGCATAGCAGCAGTAGAAAGTGTACTGTACGGCGTCCCGTCATTTACACTAGCGCCGACGGCAGCAGATCCTGTATGTGATAAAGATCTAAGCCTGATCGAAAACCCTACATTACAAGACAAAGATAAAATATATAAATGGGCTTGCCATTTAGCATACGGGCAATTTCATGTAAACGAATTTAAAGACGGAACAGCATATAAAATGCTAATGAAGGAGACATAATGGCAAGGCCGATAGTAGTATATAGAAAAGACGAAAATAATGTTGGTGATATAGCAAGTGATCCTTTACAATATTTTATACCCGGACAGTATGATACAATAGATATACTTGATCTGCCAATAGCAAGATGGAATAGTGACCAGCCTATTGTTGTAGGAGGGGGAGGTTTGCTGGGCAATGATTTTATAGGAGATAATTTATATAAATTATTATCGCATAATGATTATAATCAATTAGCAAACCTAGTAAACAATGCTTGGACTGCTTCGGATCCAAATCACCAAGATTTGCAACAAAAGTTTATGGCAGACCTACATTCTCTGGTAAACTCGTACAAACAAAAACTAGCTACAAAAGTTACAGCACCGAGGTATATATGGGGTGCAGGACATAATCAAGACACTACAAAGAGAGTAAAATTTATAGAATATCCGTCAATCCTTAGTATGTTTGATAAAGTTGCTGTGCGAGATTATAAACAACAATATGATTATGTTCCTTGTGCAAGTTGTATGCATCCTGCATTTAGGAAAAAGTATGCAATAAAAAATGATATTATATGGTTTGAGCACAAAAAGCAACTTGTTAAAAGTACAGAATTTGCCACCATGTCGATTCCTAGATTTATAAACAGTGGAGCAAATATCGAACAAGTAGCAGAACTTTTAGGAAGTGCTAATACTATTATTACAAACAGTTATCATGGTGCATATTGGGGGACGCTACTAAAGAAAAAAGTTATTGTAGTTGAAGCATGGAGTAGTAAATTTTATTATTTAAAACATAATCCTATTTTTGCACCTAAAGGATACTTTCCTGTACACGAACTTGCAGAACAATGTGAGATATACCCTTCTGCTATAGATGAGTGTGTTGCACTTAACCAAAAATATTTTGATGAAATTAGAGACACGTTAAAATGAAGTATAAAGTAACAGCATACATGAATGGAGTTCCTAATCCTAAAAAAAATCAAAACAAAATTAATATTTTGCGAAACTTTATAAATGGGGTTAACAAAAAAGGAGACGTTGGATCGTTGCATTTTTCAAACAATCTTGTTCCAGCAGATGTAGCAATGATACAAGGGTTTGTACATGCCGGCAGCGAAAGAGTTCCTCATTTAATGCTTAGGAAAAAAGCCATAGATTATCAAAAACAAAATCAAAGAAAATCGTTAATTGTTGACAGTAACTTGTTTAATTACAAAGTGGGCAAAGATCATTCGTTACAGTACTTGAGATATAGTTTTGATGGAGTTTTTCCTACTACTGGAAATTATTTTGACAGAATAGTTGATCCTGAAAGATGGAGGAAAATATCTCAAGATTTAGGAGTCAGACCTAAAGAATGGCGCACCAAAGGAAACCATATTTTAATTGCAACTCAACGCAACGGTGGCTGGAGCATGCAGGGTACTGATGTTGTGCAATGGTTAGATCAAACAATAGATATTATAAAACAACACACAGACAGACCTATTTTGGTAAGGGGGCATCCGGGTGATAAACGTGCAAAAGAATATCTTGCGAACAAAGGGTATAACCTAAGCGTTTCTAATAGCATTGTTGATGATTTTAAAAATGCATGGGCAACTGTTACATACAATAGTAGTCCTGGGGTAGCAAGTGCTATAGAAGGTATTCCTGTTTTTGTTTTAGATCCTAATCCTGCAATTAGCCAGGCTTTTCCTGTAGCAAACACAGATATATCAAAAATAGAAAATCCGGAAATATTCAAAAGGCAAGATTGGCTAGAAAGACTTGCGATGAGTCATTGGAAATTTTCCGAAACATCTTCGGGAGAGGCTTGGGAACACATAAGGAAATTCGTATGAAAATAAAATGGTCAGGTTTAGCAGATGCTGTTTATTGGGAAGGCATAGCAAAATATTGTGTGCCCAGCTGGGAAAAATTACCAGGTAAAAAATACATAGTGCATGATAGTAATCTAATAAACTATAATTTTTTAAATATTGTTAATTGGGCAGAAGTAGGCAACTACGAAAGCGGTTTTTGGAAAATACAAAGAGAACGTAAAAAGACAAATAACTTTTGGCGTAAAATGCAAAGCCAAGTTTGGGCAGTAAGGAATTTAACAAATTGTGATTTTGTTGCGTTATTAGATACTGATATAGAAGTTTTAGATTTTGATCAAATTGCTTGGGAAAATCAAATGGATCAATTTGTTGAAAGTGGACATGTATGGGCTACAGGAAGATCTCAAAGTAGATTGCATGACAGCGGAATGATAGTTTTAAACATGAAACATCCACAACTTCATCAGCTAATAGACGAGTATGAAAATATATGGAATTCTGGAGAGATATTTAATTTACGAAAAAGTTATGACGGAATAGCAGTTGAAAGTTTGTTTGACAAGTGGCCTTCTTATAAAATTATGAATATAGATTGGGGATCAGGGTTTCATACGTACGATGTAGGATTTGTACATTATGGTAGTAAAATTCCTAAACAACGTAGAATTGCATGGCCTGGAGATGGCAAAAGTCTAGTCGAAGATTTTACTAAAAATCTAACAGTAAAACATTATAAAAATTAACTAGTCCAATATGATTCCGAACGGTTAACCATTATATCAGATCTTTTAGATTTGCCTGCCACTTTACGGTTACCCTTCATATGGTCTATCCATTTACCTAGTTTAGTATTGATCAACGGATGTCCGCCACCGCCTGTCTTGGCTTCACGCAAGTACATTTCTGCACTATAATCTAATACGTTAGGTGTTTTAAGTTTCATCTTGTTTACTATATGGCCGAATATAAAACTGTCATGCCATTCGACTAATTTAAACATTCCGTTATCTGCATCTTCGTACATGCGTTCAAATTCTTGTAAAAATCGCTTGCAAACTTCGTCTTTTAGATTCATACCATAAAAGCCGCATTCTGGCCAAGTTTGTGATCCTTTACCACGTCCTACATATGTAATCCAGCTTGTTTCTGGTAATAGTTCTTTAAACTGATCATAACTCCAGTCGCTGTGTACATAAGTATCAGCATCCATCCATACACACCAATCTTTAGACCTTTCACAAGCATCGAACACTGCATATACCTTGTTTGCAAATCTTACAGCATCCCATTTAAACTCTTTGTTCCAATCTTTACGTCCTTGACGTGCAGGATGATTTGCTATATTGCCGTTTGCATGTGGAACATTTTTCCAACGTTCTTTAAATGCATTAAGTTTTGGTAATACTTCTTTAGCATTTAAAACTTTGATATTTTCACACAAAGGATCAACAACTGGAGAACAATCTTCTGCATACACTAATAGTTTGATACGCTTGTCTACACGCTTTGCAAAGCTGTCTAAAAATCTCTGCCCATATAAATCTAAACCAGGTTTATGGAAAGTTGTTACCACAGTTATGTCTGTCATTTTTAATCCTTTGTAAATATAGTAAGGTATTTAATGATGAAATTTAGTTTATGGACACAATATGGCGCACTCAATAGTACTCCTGTTTTTGATGCTTTTAGATATGGCGCTCGTTCTCTTGGCTTTGATACTGTGGATAATGGCGATGCCGATGTTGATGTTATATGGAGTGTACTATTTCACGGTAGAATGGCTCCGAACAAAGCTATATGGGAGAAAAATTTAAAAAGTTCAAAACCAACTATAGTGCTAGAAGTTGGCGGTATTAAACGAGGAACAACATGGAAGGTAGGGTTAAATGGAATTAATAGAACTGCTTACTTTGGTGATAGCGGCAATGATCGCACTCGCGCTGATAGCTTGGGATTGGTTTGTAAACCTTGGCGGACAACCGGCGATTTTATTTTAATATGTGGACAGCATGACAAAAGTCTACAGTGGCAAAACATGCCACGCATGAGCCAATGGATTATGGATACTATTGAAGAAGTACAGAAACATACTAATAGACCTATTGTTTTTAGACCACATCCCCGTTGTAGGCTTGATGCTATAGAACACCAATACCGTAATGTGCGGAGACAAGATCCTATAAAAATTATAGGTAGTTATGATGATTTTGATATGGCATTTAATAATGTATGGACTACTATAAGCTACTCTAGTAACCCGGGTATACACAGCATACTAAACGGTGTTCCAGCGTTTGTAGGGCCCGCATCGTTAGCGTATGACGCCGCTAATGACATAGATTTCTTACATGATATAGAAAATCCATATATGCCAGATAGACAACAATGGTTAAATGACTATGCCTGGACAGAATTTACAGTTGAAGAAATTTCTTCAGGTTTGCCACTTAAACGCTTGACTTCTATGCTATAATTTGTTATAGTATATGTATGTTAACACTAGAAGATTACATAGAAATTTTAGCTAATTTTAGAACAGAAGAGTTTTCTGGAGATTTTGTTGTATCCAAATCTGATTATAACCTAATACATAGCCTAGCAAGACAAAGTATAAATGGTATAGGATTTACAGATAGACAAATGGATCTAGTTAAAAAGAAAGTTTTAGAGTATAAAGATTTGTTTGTCACTAATAATATACAAGTGTCTGACAACTTAGATCGATTACGTAACCCTATTAGAGAGATAGACAGATCTAGATGGATTAAAATAGTAGACAGTTTACCTAATATAGTTTATGAAGCATCGAGCGGACCTTTTATCGCTGTAAGATTTGTTTTTAATAAAAAATTAATTACTGCACTTGAAGGATTGAGGTCAGAAGGTATAGAAAGTCATTATGACAAAGAAAATAAAATACATTACTACTCTTATAGTGAAAGAAATTTATTTACAATAGTTAATATATTAAAAGATAAAAATTTTGATATGGACGACAAAGTCCAACAAATTTATGAGGTTTGCGAAAATATGAATAATAATAAATCATCATATATTCCTGGAGTATATAATTTAAAATTAAGAAATTTAAATAAAAATGCAATCGATTACATAATTTCTGATATAGGATCTCCTTCTATAGACAACTTAGCACTGTTAAGGGATAGAAAACAATTATACGGCCTAGAACATTTCGACGATACTGATTTAGAAAAATCATATCAATCTTTGTCTATATTATCAAAAAAAATTATTACCAGAACAAAAAAAGAAATACTTGTCAACAAAACAAATTATACACTTGATAATCTTATAGAATCAATGTTAGAACTGTATAGATTACCTATACTTTTTATATTAGATAGTACAAACGATTTTGATAATTTAGTAGAATCTTATAATAGCTTAAAAAATATTTTACCTAGAAACAGTTTTTCTGTTCTATACAGAAAAGAAAACAAAAACAAAGACGAAGAAGCGTTCAACGCATATATTAAAGAAAATTCTCTTAATGCTAGTCTTGACACAAATCCAAAAATAGTGTATACTAGCATAGATAAATTTCCAAAAACATTATTAAAAACTCACTGGAAACCACGTGTAGTAATTGTGTTAGGAGATAGAATGGCAATGCAAAGATCTAAGTATCAGTATTATATAAATGATAATGACTTGGTGGTACACTACCGTAAAGATGATAAATCTACATATGCATTCGAATTGCAAAGGATAGAAAAAATTTAATGGCTAGTTGTAAACTAATAATTGAAGATGAAGTAAACATCAAACTAGAAGGACTAGAAGTTGACGTACGGAGAAAACTGGCGAATGCTCTCAAATTCGAAGTGCCTTACGCACGATATATGCCTCAGTATAAGCTCGGGCGTTGGGATGGCAAAGTTGCTTTCTTTGGGATTGGCGGCACTGGCTACGTTAATCATCTTGATACTATTGTCGAAGTACTTGAAAAAAATCGTGTCTCGATTGTAGACATTGAAGATAGACGTCATCCAATTAAATTAGATCTACAACCTATTACAGAACGTTATTGGGCCGATCAAGGTGTTGTATGGCCAAAGGGTCATCCGGCAGAAGGCGAAGAAATTATACTACGTGACTATCAAGTCGAAGCTATTAACAACTTTCTACAAAACCCACAGAGCTTGCAAGAAATTGCAACAGGCGCAGGTAAAACAATTACAACTGCAACACTGTCACATATTAGTGAGCCGTACGGACGTAGTCTTGTAATTGTGCCTAACAAATCACTTGTTACACAAACAGAAGAAGACTATATCAATTGTGGGTTAGACGTAGGGGTGTACTTCGGAGACAGAAAGGAACTAGGTAAGACTCACACCATATGTACTTGGCAAAGTTTGAATATACTTGACAAGCGGCATAAAGACGGCGCGGCTGTACTAAGCCTAGCAGAGTTCTTGGAAGGTGTTAGCACTATTATTGTCGACGAAGTACACCAAGCAAAAGCAGAAGTTCTCAAGAATCTGCTTACTCGCAACCTACGCAATGCTCCTATTCGTTGGGGACTAACTGGCACAGTACCTAAAGAACGTTTTGAGTTTGAATCGATTCATGCTTCACTAGGTCCAGTTATAGGAAGCATTACAGCAAAGGAATTACAAGACAAAGGCGTATTATCTAATTGTCATGTTAATATAGTACAACTAGTAGATACACAGGTACATAGAGATTATCAATCAGAATTAAAATATCTAGTAACAAATAAAGAACGAGTAGAATACATAGGCAAATTATTAAACAACGTAAAAGAATCAGGCAATACTCTAATACTTGTAGATAGAATCTCAGCAGGCGAGATGTTACAAGAACTTATACCCGGATCAGTATTTGTGAAAGGCGATGTTAAATTAAAAGATAGGAAAGAAGCATATGACGAAATTAATGAAGGGACTAACCATGTTGTTATCGCAACATATGGGGTGGCTGCTGTTGGTATCAATATTCCTAGGATTTTTAATCTCGTCCTTATTGAGCCTGGCAAGTCATTTGTAAGAGTTATCCAAAGTATAGGTAGAGGCGTAAGAAAGGCAAAAGACAAAGATTTTGTGCAAATTTGGGATATCACTTCAACGTGCAAGTTTGCCAAACGACATTTAACACAACGAAAAAAATTCTATAAGGAAGCACAATATCCGTTCACTATAGAAAAAGTTGATTGGAATTAATATGCAAATACTAACATTAGATAACAAAACATTTCCGTTAAAACAAATACCAGATGAACTAGAAGAAGAAGTTCGTTTTGCAGTCTTAGATAATAGTGACCCTAAGAATCCTGATTTCTTTTTTGTACCTATGATATTTTTAGAATCTTTTAGTGCTCCTGCGATGGTGCTAGAAATAAACGGACACGAAATAATGATGCCTGTAGATTGGCACATTGCTGTTGGAGATAGCTGGTCAGGCGGAGACTTAGAAGTTCTTCCTTTAACTAGTATAAATGATAGAGGATTTGAAGCATTTCTTTTTAATCCTCTAAGTAGTTACAAGTTTGACTTTGGTACAATTAATATTACAAATTTTTATAGTGATGTTAAATGGTATTTTCCTAAAGTTAAAAATGGACAACTATTAGGTGTGCCAATTACAAGTGGTGATAAACCTTTGTGTGCATACTTTATTAAAGACATTAGCAGACAAAGCGAGACAATTGATTATACAAATTTACTATGATAGTTTGCATTTGCAAAAATATAACATCTAATACAATAAAGGAAATGTTAGAATATACAGATGTACAAGGCATAATGTCTATAACAAAAGCAGGTACTCAATGTATGACGTGTGTTGATACAATGTACCAATTACAAAGAGAGAAAGATAACGAGAAAGCATATGACTATGAAAGCAGGTAAAATATGGGGTCAAACAGAATTGATCCACGCCAACGGTGTATTAGAATTTCACCGTATTGAATATAAAGCAGGATACAAATGTTCAGAGCATGAACACAAATATAAATGGAACGGATTCTTTGTTGAATCGGGCAAGATGATTGTTCGTGTTTGGCAAGATGCAGACCAAGAAGGATTAGTTGATGAAACTATTCTTGGTCCAGGCGAATTCACGCAAGTGAAGCCAGGGAAGATTCACCAGTTTGAAGGAGTTGAGGATGGTGTCGCCTTTGAACTCTACTGGGCTGAATTTAACCACGACGACATTGTTCGTCGAACAGTCGGCACCGCAGTGAAAGGAAAAAAATAAATGTTTAAAGACATTGATAAAGGTATGATGCTAAAACTTGCGCTATTGCATGTTGTAGTGATTACTATTTCAAACGCACTAGTTTCCATTCCAGTAGAAATTTTAGGCGTTAAATTAACGTGGGCGGCGTTTACATTCCCACTAGTAGTTCTAGCAACAGACTTAACAGTTAGATTGTTAGGAAAAGGAATTGCAAGAGCAACTATTGCAGCGGCGTATCCACTTGCTATCATTGGCAGTATTGCTGTTGTACTAGCAGAAGGAGCACCAGAAAGCGTAGCACTACGTATTGGATTTGCGTCAGCAACTGCATATGCTGTAGGTACACTACTTGATGTTTATGTATTTCAGGCAATTCGCGAACGTGCAAAAGCATGGTGGTTAGCACCAGCAGTATCAACTATTGCAGCAAACATTATTGATACATATACATTTTTTGCTGTTGCATTCCGCAATTCAGCAGACGAGTATATGGCTGCAAACTGGATGGAAATCGCAGGCTCACAAACAGTCCTTAAGATTGTTGTAGGCTTAATTGTATTCCTTCCTGCATACGGTGTTCTGTTACGTTACCTTAAAGGTAAAATGGCAGACTCTGAGCAAGGTTAATGTATACTAAAGAGTATATAACTCAACTGCAAGGCCTTCATGCCGATGCTAGTCGTCGGCAAGGTTTTGGCGGTAAGGCGAAGAAGCTGGGTAAATTCCATAACTTTATGAAAGAGTGGAACCCTAGCTCTTTGCTAGACTATGGCTGCGGCAAAGGACATATCCTAGCAGATTTAAAAGATGCATATCCTAAAACAATATGCGAAGGATATGACCCTGCTGTGCCTATGTTTAATAAAAAAGTTTTTAATACATACGAGTGCGTATTTTCAAATGATGTGCTTGAACATATTGAACCAAACTTTTTAGATAGTGTTTTATCACACATAAACGAATTGTCTAGTAAGTATATTTGGTTGCGTATAGACACTATACCTGCACGTAAAAAACTTAATGATGGTAGGAACGCACACTTAATTTTAGAATCTCCTGAATGGTGGATGGAAAAGTTTTCAAAGTTTATTGACGGAGAAATAGTGTATAACGAATTAACAAATAAAGGAAAGTTTGATGTCGCAATCATCAAGAGGTAACTTAATACCAAACGAACCATTAATATATGAAAGAGCAGACGGTGTTGTATATGCTCGATATTCAAACAAGCCCGAAATAGATAGATGGATAGTAGGCGGTGATCCTGCAGGTGTTGCAAGGGCACAAGGAGATTTATTAAGTTATGCAGAGTGGCAAGAACTTTGCGAGATGTCACTTAATTACCCTACATTAAAGAAACTTTTAAATCAGTTAGTCACAACTTATTATACAGTAAAGGATAGTAATTATGGATCAAACAATTTATCATGAACAAATAGCTGATCAAATTTTTTGCGACAGAATTAAACCATATGCTATTGACATTTCAAACACTGTAGAGAAAGTTTGGGGAGACTATTTAGGTGAGCAAAAACCTAATTGGATGAAATTTGCCGACGGAAGTAATAGCACCAAACTATACGAAGCATACAATATATTTTTGTGTCATTACCAAGAAATGACTATGTTATACGAAAAGATTGTAACTTCTTTTAAAGAAAAGAATCCAGACACTTATAAAAAATATGCAATTTCTGGATGGGTAAACGTATATAACTCGGGCGGGTTTTTAGACTGGCATACACACGGTGTTGGAATGGGTAATGCATTTGACGGAAGATGGCATGGGTATTTTTGTGTTAATGGAGAACCTAGCAAGACGTTATACAGAGATAATGAAACACATAAACTTGTCAAAGCAGTTGAAAATAAAAACGGCTGGCTAACTATGAGTCCGGGAGGTATGGAACACAGAGTTACTCCTTGGGACAATACAGAAGAGCCAAGAATTACAATAGCATTTGATATCTGTTTTAGACATCAAATTAGTATAAACAATTATAACCATTGGATACCAATAATATGAGAATTATAGCAGGACCGTGTCAACACGAGACACTAGAACAAAGTTTAGAAATTGCAACAGAATGCAAACGTGTGTGCGACACATACGATATCGAATATTACTTTAAAGCAAGTTTTGACAAAGCTAATCGCACAAGCATTAACGGTAAACGTGGATTAGGTTTAGGTAGTACATTATCAGACTTTCAACAGATGAAGAAAGAAATCCGCGGATTAAAAATACTTACCGATGTTCATACTACCAATCAAATTAATGCTATTGAAGGTTATGAGGATTTAATTGATGTATTACAGATTCCTGCGTTCCTTTGTAGACAAACAGATTTAATTCGTAGAGCAGTCGAAACGGAAAAGATTGTAAATATTAAAAAAGGTCAATTCTTAGCACCTTGGGACGTTGAAGGAATACTAAGTAAGACTGACGGTGCTAAAGAAGTATGGATAACAGAAAGGGGTACTAGTTTTGGATATAACACTTTGGTCGTGGATTTCACTGGGCTACAGTATATGCTTGATCATTATAATGTTCCTATTGTGCTGGATGCAACTCATGCAGTACAAAAGCCGGGCGGACAGGGTTCTAGTAGCGGTGGTAACCGTGATTACGTCCCTGGGTTGGTTCGCGCTGGGGCTGCTTTGGGGATTAGTTCCTTCTTTATGGAAGTGCATAACGACCCTGACAACGCTCCAAGCGATGGCCCCAATATGCTTAAACTAAAAAACTTTGAAGAGGTAGTAGATGGCATCGTCCGTTATTCTTATTCCGGCTAGATATCATAGTACAAGACTACCAGGAAAGCCTTTAGTTAAGTTAGATGGCGTTCCTATGATAAGATGGGTGTTTGAAAGATGCCGCAAAGCTGCACTATCATTAGATGTTGACATTCGTGTACTAACAGATGATAAACGTATTGCAGAATTGTTTAGTCCTAATGAAGTATGGATTGATAGTAAAGCATATAAAAATGGAACAGAAAGATGTGCAGGATTTGCCGAAACAGAATGGGGCAAGTTATATGATAGATTTATTAACGTACAAGGCGACATGCCTGATGTAACTGCTGACATTATAAAACACGTATATTATAATTTAAATCAATATGAAGTAACAACAGCACACACTGATATGTCTCCTGACAGACGTTTAGATCCTAGTGTAGTTAAACAAATTAATGGTGCAGGAACTGCACTTTGGTTTGGTAGAGGATTTACCAAATACGGTGTACACCATTTAGGCATATATGGTTATTCTAGAGAAGCGTTATTAAAATACATAGATCTTCCAGTAACAACTGAGGAAGATATTGAAGCACTTGAACAACTTAGGTGGCTCAAAAACGGTTGGCAAATAGGAACACAGAGTGTATACTATAAAGGTATAGAAATTAACACTCCTGAGGATGTAGACAGATGGCATCAAAACAAACGCTCCCTGTAAAAGACATACTAGCAGCTATTGATATAGGTGCAAAGAATGTATGGGATGAATTAAACGAAGAAGAAAAGAAACAAGTAAACTTTTGGTTGCTTAATAGATATGTATCAAGTGTTAAAGGCAATCGTGATGCGCAAGAACTTGCTGTATTTAAAACAAACGAGTATTACAACAAAAACTGGAACGAGCTAGGAACAAGACATCCTAAACTACAGTGGCAGTTGTTATGTCAATCAGGAAACACAGGTAAAATTGAATATCATCAATGGATAGGTTTTAAAAAGAAGCAGGGTAACAATAATGCACAAAAGTTACTTGAACAAATTTATCCTAATATGAAACAAGACGAGGTAGACTTACTTGCTAGATTATCTACAAAAAAAGAACTCAAAGAATTGGCTGAAGAATATGGAATCGATACCAAACTCTGAAAAGCCATATAAATGTGAGTATTGTGGCAACGGCTACATGAAAGAGAAAACTCTTGCAGCTCATATGTGTGAAAAGAAAAGACGAGCATTACAAAAAGATGAGAAAAGGGTACGTTATGGCTTTTATGCGTTTCAAAGATTTTATAAACTATCTGCGGGAGCAAAGCGAGATAAAACTTATGATGAGTTTTGCGGATCTCCTTACTATAATGCTTTTGTTCGTTTTGGAAGTTTCATTAATAATGTTCGTCCTCTTTACCCTGAAAAATATATTGACTATGTTGTAACAAGTGGTGTTAAATTAGATCATTGGGCACGTGATGAACTGTATGAAAAATATGCATTAGAATTTATTCTCAAAGAAGATGTTACTACTGCATTAGAGCGTAGTGTAAAAACAATGATGGATTGGGCAGAAGAAAACGAACCTGCCGCTTGGAATCATTATTTTAAGTATATCAGTTTAAACAGAGCAGTATGGCACATTAAGGACGGAAAGATATCTCCGTGGCTATTATTAAATTGTGTTAGCGGTAAAGAGATGTTAGGGAAGTTTAATGACGAACAATTAGGAATGGTTTATCATGTTATTAATCCAGAACATTGGGCATTACGTTTTAAACGTAGTCCTAATGATGTGCAACTAGTTAAAGATGTTGCAAGGGAATCTAATCTATGATTAATATACAAGATAACTTTTTACCTAAAGCAGTATTTGAATTTGTTAGTACAGAACTAACTTCTCCAATATTTCCTTGGTATATTACACCTGATGTTGCATACGGTAATAAAAACAATGCACCTTCTGAATTACGTTGCGATCCTATTTATAATTGGCAACTAATACATAACTTTTATGTAGCACCGTCTACAATTAGTGAAGCTATTAAAATTATGGATCCAATACTAGATGTTATAAGAGCAAATGTACTTTTACGAATAAAAGCAAACCTTACTCCTAGGACAGATAAGATTGTTGAACACGGATATCATATAGACGTAAAGCCTCCAATTGACAATGCTACTACAGGTATATTATACTTAAATACTAATAACGGATATACTGTATTTGAAGATGGAACAAAGGTTGAAAGCATTGCTAATAGATTTGTTAGTTTTCCATCTACACTAAAGCATACTGGTACTACATGTACAGATCAACAGTATAGAACAATTATTAACTTTAACTACATAAAGGTTAACAATGCCTGATATTGATATAGACTTTGCAGATAGAGATATTATTTTGTCGCACATAAAACACCGTGTGGCTAAATTAGATACAGACAAAAAACATAACACAGGTGTATATGTAACAGAAATACCTCACAATCCTGTAGATAACTTATCAACAATAGATTATAAAACCGCAGAGGATCGCGGATATTTTAAACTTGATTTTTTAAATGTTAATATCTATAAAGATGTTAAAAGCGAAGAGCATCTAAAGCAACTAATGGAGCAAGAACCACAATGGCAACTATTGGAGCACGACGACTTCACGAACTTAGTATTTCACGTCAACGGACATGGAGATATATTGCGAACCATGCAGCCAAAGTCAGTGGAGCAGCTGGCAGCAGTACTAGCAATGATACGTCCTGCCAAACGTTATCTGATTGGGAAAGAATGGACTACGGTGATGAAGGAGATTTGGACGAAACCGGAGAACAATGAATACTACTTTAAGAAAGCTCACGCAATGTCATATGCTATGGCAGTAGTGGTACATATGAATTTGTTAGTAGAACAAGCCCTTCGACGTTAGAATACGTTATCGTCTCTTACTTCGCCCTCAACAACTTTACCTTTTTTGTCTAAGGCCTTTCCACCAACGAAATCTCTAGGAACATAATAATGTTCAATAGGTGACTGTTCTTTTTTAACTTTTTCAGGCTCTACATATTCGGATAAAGCATCCATACCAAGTGCTACAAAAAACACTCCTAGTTTAGGGTCTTTACATTTAGCAGCAGGTGTTCCTAGGTGAGGATGTAATACTATTTTCTCACATATACCTTTATAAAACTTACCTTTATCTGCATAGTCACAAGTAAATTCTTGTCCTATATATTTTCCCATTTTTGTTTCCTTACTTAGGTTTCTTAACAAGTTGTACGCTTTTACGCTTTACTCTTTTAATAGTCAAGTTGTTTAAGTTTACACACGGTCCTATAGTTACTTTAACATCTTTGCTGTTCATAGTTTGTATAGCATATCTAAAATGCTCCATCTCTTTACGCAGAAAGATGTTAATAGGAATCATTCGATTTGATTCCCACCACCAAATATCTCCAAGCTCAAGCAGCCGTCTTTTTTCTTTTTCAGTACTTAAATCTGTATACACATACATACTGGTTACATACTGATCTTGATTGATGACAATGCCGACGTACTCGTTGCCGCCATAATGGACAACGCTAATATAAGGGAAGTTAGTTTCGATATCTTTTAGTAACATGTTTTCCGATAAATACTTTATGCAAACTTTAAGATATTTAGTATCAAATAGAACAACCATCCTAGCAAATGAAGCAGGATTCGTCACGGAGTATAGACCAGTGTATAGTAGACATTTAAACGTATATAAAGGCATTGATAATGTGCTAGAATTTAAACTGTTAAACGCAGATCAAAAACCATTAGATGTAGATAGATATACACCCAAGTTTCAAGCGTTTGATGAAAGTGGCAATCTTATTATTGAACACGATGGTGTAAACTTGCAAGAAGGTGATAGTACTGCATATACTAAAAAAGGTTTGTTCTCGGTTACTGTTACGGAGAACGATTTGTTAAATGTGAAAGATCAATATCTTTCTTATAACATACACTTAGTTGACTATGATGAAACTAAAGTTCTTACGTATGCTAACGAATGGTTTGGCAATGCTGGTGTTATTAAAGTAAACGGCTCAGCATTCCCTGGACCAAGTGCTACATACTCTATAGATACATTCTTACAAGATAATAGCGTTTGGTATAGCGAATCTATAGATGCACAACCCGGTATTAATGGCAATGAAGCACTACACACTGCGGCAGTATACACAGACGGTTATGCCGGTGATGTAGTAGTACAAGCAACACTAGAGAATCAAGTTACAGATTTTACTAACTGGGCAGACGTTGCTACAAAAACACTTAGCGGTAGTGAAACAGAACCTACACCAATTAACTTTAATGGTGTGTTTAGTTTTTTACGTATTAAAGCAACAGCAAATCCAGCAAACACAATATCCAAAATACTTGTAAGAAACTAGTTGACAATTTAATACTAAAGTGCTATAATAGCACTATGTTTAAAAAATACATCTCTATAGCAGCGGTTGCTTTCGCTGCTTTTTTTACGACTCCGGCTGAAGCAGAACTAGTAATTTACATATACGCAGAACGAACACCAACAATAGCAGCAGGCAGTACATACTCGTATGATATAGTTAACTCTGAAGAAGTACAAGATGCAGCAAGTGTTGATATAGTATCAAGTGGTCCTAAAGGACAAATGAGCTCTTTATATATTAGAGGAGCGGATAGCGATCAAAGTCTTATTACCTTAAATGGCATTAGCATAAAAGATCATAGTAGTCCAACCGGTACAGATGATTTAGGACAACACAACTTTATAGGAATTGACACAGTTGAAATATACAAAGGTCCTATGAGTTCATTGTATGGTCCTAATGCTGCCGGTGGAGTTGTTAACTTAGTTTCTGATACATCAACAAAGTCGTACATTGGCGGATATTTGGGTTCACACAACCTGCAAGAAAAGCAAGTACAACTATCAGGAGATGTAGAGAATGTATGGTATACTTTTACTTACAAAGATGAAAGTACAGATAGTATTAGTGTCGTGCCAAATGGCAGTGAAACAGATCCTTTTGAATCACAAAATTATAATTTAAATTTATTATACAACGGTGAAAGTGGTAATATAAGATTTAATCATATTAAAGAAACAAATTTTAGTAATTTAGATACAACAGTTGATACATCAGACTATACCGGTAAATGGATATGGACTAATAATCAAGTAGACTTTAATAATAAAGTTACAAGACTAGCATTTAACAATTCAACACACGAAAGAACCTATACCAAAGACAATCAGCTAGAAGGACAATACAACAGTACTGCTAATACAGTATATGCATCACACCTACTAAAGTTTGATAAAACAGATATACTTATTGGCGGAGAGTACGAACATGTAAATGCAAACTTCTTAACTAATATTAGAGGCGCACTCCCTTACACAAGTACTGTTGATAAAACTAGAGATACTAAAGGTGTATTTGTTAAAACAAATATTCTATTAGATGATTATGTATTAGCTTCGGGTATACGCTACGATACTATAGACGGGTTTGGCGAAAAAGTTACAGGAAGACTTGGTGTGAACAAAGATAACATAAGAGCAAGTGTAGCACTAGGATATAGAGTACCAACACTGTACGAAATGTACGGCAAAGACAATTATGGATTTACAGGTAATCCAAATCTAAAAGAAGAAGACACAATTAGTTACGAAGTAGGGTATTCAAATAAGTTTTCAGATACTGCACTTTTTATTACACGAGAATCTAACGCAATCGTCTACGACGGAACATATGTAAATGATAGTGCTGCTTCTTATACCAAAGGTATAGAAAACAAACTGTTCTTTGAAATAGAAGGTATTAATATTACTAACAACTTTGCACTAATTAGTGCAAAGAAATCAAACGGTGAAGATAAACTTCGCAGACCTAACATCACTAACAATACAAAGATTTATAAAATTATTAACAATATACTGTATTCCTTTGATATAAACTACTATGGAAAACACAAGGATTTAAACAGTAAGACATGGGAAACAATAACTGTAGATCCTATTGTAACCTATGATGCAGAAATAAAATACGAAAAAAATAATCTAGAACTGTTTACAGGACTATATAATATAACTAATAAGGAATACGAAAGACCTAACGGTTATAGCCAATTAGGGCGTAATTGGAAAGCAGGGTTTAGAGTATATTTTTAAGTATGAAACAAATATTAAAACACTCTATGTTTTGGCCAAGTGTGCTAATAGCAAGTCCAGTGCTATACTATCTATTGTACAAAATTGGACTAGAACTTTGGTGCATAGCATACGGATTAATCTATTAATCTTCTTGACTTTTAACCTACACGAGCATATAATAAGAGTATGAGTGTAGTAAATGAAACAGTTCTGACATACTTGCCGCCTAAGCGTAAAACAACGCCTAGTGGCTGGCTATCATTTAATGCACCGTGTTGCCATCACAATGGACACACGGCTGACACTCGCGGACGTGGTGGCTTAATAAGCAACCCCGATGGAGGCGTTAGTTATCACTGCTTTAACTGCGGCTTCAAAGCATCCTGGCAACCAGGCAGAAACTTCAGCCACAAATTGCGCAAGCTCCTGCAATGGATGGGGGCACCTGACGATATAATCAACAAGGTCGCACTTGAGGTTATGCGAGAGAACGAAGGCGTTGAAGCACAAACACGCATAGCGGAATTGCCTACGTTTAACACTGTACCGTTGCCAGATGATGCTATTCCTATTTCAAGAGCCGTTGAAGGAAATGAAATAAACGAACACTTGTATAAGGTACTAGAGTATATGGCTAGTCGTAACCTAAATTTAGATGATACAGACTATCATTGGAGTCCTAGTTTAGGGTATCGTGATAGATTGATAGTGCCATTCTACTTTGAAGGTAGGGTAGTGGGTTGGACTGGACGTTCAGTAGTACCCGATAAGAAACCCAAGTACCTAACAGAGGTACAACCTGGATACGTCTATGGTTTAGATGAACAGGGCCATAACAAAGTGTTTGCTATAGTATGCGAGGGTCAGCTTGATGCTATACACGTTGAAGGTTGTGCATTGGGAGGGTCGGAAATTTCAGACCAACAGGCTATGTTGCTTAATAGATTACAAAAGCAGATCATAGTAGTACCTGACAGAGATAGTGCAGGGTCTAAACTAGTAGAACGAGCAATTGAACTAGGATGGAGTGTAAGTATGCCTGATTGGTCACCAGAACTAAATGATATAGGAGACGCTGTGCAACGCTATGGTAGATTATACACACTGCATAGTATAGCATCACAGGCAAATGACAGTGCGCTCAAGATTAGACTAACAGCAAAGAAATGGTTTTAAATACATAGATGACAAGACAGAATACAGATTACGGATACGACATACAAAAAGTTTACCTAGAGATGTTTATGACAGATGCTGAGAGCTTTGTGCGCTGTCAGGGTGTGTTTGATCCAAAGACATTTGATCGTAAACTACAAGAACCTGCAAAGTTCTTAAAAGACTATGTAGAAGAACATAATGCTATACCTACGTTTGATATGGTTAATGCAGCAACAGACAGTAATCTAAAACACCCAGGGCAACTACAGGAGAATCACTATGACTGGCTACTTCAGGAGTTTGAAACATTTTCCAGACACAAGGCTTTGGAAAAGGCCATCCTTGATAGCGCAGATCTGTTGGAAAAAGGGGAGTATGGCCCGGTTGAGGATTTGGTTAAGAAAGCAGTACAGATTGGCTTGCAAAAAGATCTAGGTACAGACTACTTTGCAGATCCAAAAGCAAGACTAGAAGCAATCAAAGACAAGAACGGACAAGTAAGCACAGGTTGGCCCAGCTTGGACAAGAAACTGTTTGGCGGGTTTAACAGAGGAGAACTAAACATCTTTGCAGGTGGTTCAGGATCTGGTAAGAGTTTGTTTATGGCTAACTTGGGTGTTAACTGGTGTCTAGCAGGTATGAACGTTATGTACTTGACGTTTGAGCTTAGTGAAAACCTAGTAGGTATGCGTCTTGATGCTATGGTATCAGAGATTCCGAGCAGAGACATATTCAAATCAATTGATGATGTACAGATGAAAGTCAAGATGATTGGCAAGAAGTCGGGCGCATTCCAAGTCAAGTATATGCCCACAGGCAAGAACGCAAACGACATACGAGCATACTTAAAAGAGTATGAAATCAAAACAGGACGCAAAGTAGACGTACTGTTAATTGACTATCTAGATCTAATGCATCCAATTGGTGCTAAGATAAGTGCAGAAAATCTGTTTGTTAAAGATAAGTATGTTTCAGAAGAACTGCGTAACTTGGCTATGGAACTAAACTGTATCTTTGTTACAGCATCGCAGTTGAACAGAAGTTCAGTTGAGGAGATTGAATTTGACCACAGCCACATTAGTGGCGGTATTAGTAAAATTAATACTGCTGACAATCTCATAGGTATCTTTACTAGTAGAGCTATGCGTGAGCGTGGACGCTATCAGATACAGTTGATGAAAACACGTAGCAGTAGTGGTGTAGGACAGAAAATTGATCTAGGATTTGATGTTGATACACTGAGAATTTTTGACATTGGCGAAGATGATGATGGAGCAACTGCTACGGCAGGAGCAACAGGATCAAGTGCTATTGCCAATGCACTTAAACGAACCAACACAGGTGTTGCAAAAGCGCCAGACGAAGTTCGTGAAGACCCGAGTGAAGGCGGTGCCGCAGGCAAAATCCGTGCAGATGTAGACAGTACCAAACTGCGAGCTTTCCTCAACAACCTAGAAGATTAAGAGGTATTAAAACATGTTATATAAGATCACTGATCCTACACTCTGGCATCTATTCAAAGATGATCCTGTTCGTCCACATCTAAGCGAACACTTTCGAACTTCTTTGGGCAGAGAAGCATTTGTGCTCTACGAAGACAAGTATGCAGAATTCGATGATCCTTCGGATCTGCCTCGAGCAGTGATCTGTGCTGCCTATACCAATGAAGTTCCCACTAACGAACGTGAACTAGACTACTACAGCCAAGCAGCAGCCGCTGATGACTCTTATCCTGCAGAAATAGCAGTGTTCTATACTGTATGGAGTTATGATCGAGGTGCTGGACGAGACATAGTACTAGCAGCACGTGACTATGCACGTGACTACAAACACTGTAAACGATACGTTACACTAAGTCCTCTAACAGACATGGCCAAGGATTTTCACCTACGCAACGGTGCCCGCCTGATTGCCCACAACCCTAATGAAAGCTATAACTTTGAGTATCCTAAAAAATAAACTGTTCAAAGCTGTTTGTGGTTGGTGGCGCTCCCTGGAAAACTGTGAACAAGAATTAGCCAAACAGGGCATATATCCACAACTGGGTTATTTTGGTCAAACAGTGTATATTCCGCCTAAGAGTCGTTCTGACGTAGATTAGGCACAGTGTAGTGAATGTAGCTCTTGTTGCTCCATTCAGTGGTATCATGATCCTGTTCCATCTTTACTCGCCCTCTGTGATTGTGATCAAAGTCTATGGTTACCTTGTAGTTGCCATTTACTCTAGTAGCACTGCGGCTTGATGTGTATTCAGGTTTTGGTTGGATTCGTCTTGTCATACTGTATTTATAAGCGCGAAGCGCCTTGCGCCAGCAACAGCCGCTTGCGGTTAAGCACCTAAAGCGCGAAGCGTTAGCGCAAAAACACAAGCTGCGAAGCAGTTTACGGTAGCGGTAATATCAATATACCAGATACACTATATAAGAACCATTCTGACACAACCATAGCGACAGACGTCAAACAACGCGGCGGATTACCCCTATAATAACGATTATGAAAAAGATGAGTCTTTTGACACTATACTGGCAGTATAACTATCACTATCACTGAGTATTAACAAGCCTAGCAGCATGTCTCGCTCTGACTCAAATGCTATGCGTGTAGCACTCATCTGACTGGTGTATATTCCTCGCAGAAACAGTTCTACAGTAGCGCAGTGTGTCATTGACTCTTTATATGTTAGTGTTGGTTCAAACTGTTTGTGTTTAGGATAGTGTAGTTTAACTTCGTACATCAATGCTCCAAGCACAAGCACTGTACGATCAGCATGACTGCTATAATAATATAGCGTATATAACGCAAATGCTGACAAGTGTTCAATCAGTGAATGCGTACAGTGCTTGCAATAATATTTATGATGTAGACTATCGTCACATCACGGTTAAGAGGTTCTGTAGTGTGCTAAAGCACAACACACTCGTAGTAGTACTCGTGTGTGCTAAAAGTCGCTGTATGACGCTTATACTAGCTCTAAGACGTATTATATCCCTAGTGCGTGATCTGTTTCATGAGCTATGCAGTGTATGTATGAGCTGTAGCGCATGTACACATACATGTGATTGGCATCTTCCAAATCTAGCCAAAAGCGTGTGCGATTAATGTGAGGTTCTATAGAGATATCAAAATGATCTAACACAGTGAATAAACCTTGTGTATGTGAGAAGTCTCTAGTGTATACGCAGTATTGTTGCATACTGATATTTACCAAATGGGTTCTACACCCAAAAAAAATTGTGCGCAAAAAAATTTAGGGAAGTACTTACACAATAAGCATGGTTCCTTTTAGTGTAGTCCGAAATGGGTCCTGTGCCCTAAAAAATTGCTGTACGAAAAATTATATAGAAGTACTTACAGATTCGAGGTGGTGATTCTGCATCACCCCATTTTTTAAAATGTGATCATTAAGGCATTGTAAGTTGTTGATTTTATTAGTAATAATAAGCCCCGGCCCCACACTCTCAAAAATTATTTTTTTTCTCTTTTCAAAAAGAAAAAAGGAGAACCGTTTCCGATCCTCCTTCTGTGACTTGCTGGAGTGTCAC
>Ga0255766_10000423_pt1 | contig 38094 bp, 56 predicted proteins | sample 071ome_23_FD_179966 | JGI IMG/M metagenome (GOLD analysis project Ga0255766, IMG submission 179966) | Coastal salt marsh microbial communities from the Groves Creek Marsh, Skidaway Island, Georgia - 071403BT metaG (version 2) | ecosystem: Environmental > Aquatic > Marine > Intertidal zone >...
CTGAATCCCAGATAAGCGACCTTGGCACGTACCAGACGCAGGATGCGGGTCTTACGTCTATCGCTGGCCTCACGACGGCGGCAGATAAGATGCTGTACACAACCGCATCAGACACCTACGCAGTCACAGACCTAACGTCTTTTGCCCGTAGCATCCTTGATGATGCTGACGCTGCCTCTGTTCGCACGACGATTGGCGTAGATGCCGCAGGGACGGATAATAGCACCGACGTTACGCTTGCTGGTGCGTATGACTACTTAACACTTAGTGGTCAGCAGATTACCTTGGGGCAGATAGACCTAACGACTGACGTAACGGGCGCACTGCCTGTTGCCAACGGCGGCACGGGGTCCACCACAGCCTCTGACGCACGTACTGCATTGGGTGTTGACCCTGCTGGCACCGACAATAGTACTGATGTCACACTCGCCACGGTAAGCGGCAACTACCTGAGCATTACGGGCCAAGAGATTACTGCTGGCACGGTACCTATCTCCCTTGGTGGCACGGGTGCTACCACAGCGGCTGGCGCAAGGACTGCGCTTGACGTTGACCAAGCAGGTACTGACAACTCCACTGATGTAACGATTGCTGCGGGGCTTGACTACATCACAATCAGCGGCCAGCAGCTTACGCTTGGATCTGTTGATCTGACGACCGATGTTACTGGTGCATTGCCCATTGCGAATGGCGGAACCGGATCTACGACGGCTGCTGATGCAAGAACTGCACTTGGCGTAGATGCTGCTGGTACCGACAACAGCACCGATGTCACGCTTGCAACGGTGACTGGCAACTACCTCAGTATAACTGGGCAGGAGATTACGGCGGGCATAGTGCCAATTTCGCTCGGTGGTACAGGAGCAACCACTGCTTCCGCAGCCCGCACTGCCCTTGATGTTGACCAAGCTGGCACCGACAACTCTACTGACGTAACGTTAGCAGGAACGTATGATTACCTGACCCTGAGCGGTCAGCAGATTACGTTAGGTCAGATTGACCTGACTACCGACGTTACAGGCGTACTGCCGTCGGGCAACATTGGAACGCACACCCATGCGGCCTCTGATATTACGAGTGGCACCTTCGCAGATGCTCGTATTGCAGAGTCTAATGTGACACAGCACCAAGCAGCACTTTCCATTACTGAGTCCCAAATAAGCGATTTCGGAACCTACGTAGACGAAGCCACGGCTCTCGTTTATGCAATCGTATTCTAACTATGTTTGTTATTGAGAACGGCGACAAGATCCAAGGCGACGCAAGTGCCGCAACAGTAGTTGATTATCACATCAGCGGCTTGCAGGGCACAACCCTGAAGAACCTTGCTGACGGCCAGCTTGCGGCGACTATTGGCGATCTGTATACCTCCGCTGGTACAGACGTTGCCAAGACGATTGTACTTGTTAACACGGACTCGTCTGCCCGCACTGTGAACCTATATCACACGCCAAGTGGCGGCACGGCTCGTCGCATCATCCCAAAGGACACTTCTCTTGGGGCTGGATACTCCCTGCGTCTTGAGGGCAACCTGATGCAGGTGCTGGATGCACAGGGCGCAGTTCTTACGGCTGCCAGCATTTCTGCAAATGACATAACCTCTGGCGTACTCATTCACGAGGTTGGTGGCCTTGAGGCCGATGTGTCTGCCTATAATGGACTTGTTAAGATAAGTGGCGGCGCAACGTCAGCCGTAACTGCTCCATCTGGAGATGTTGTTGGCACGAGCGATACACAAACGCTAACTAATAAGACGATTGATACCTCGGCAAACACGCTGACTTTTGCGGCAGAGGCTAATCTGCAAGATAACCTGCTAACACGGCCGCTTGTTAAGGATTATGCGATGGAGGTCTACGCTCACGGCAGCATCACCACAGCCACGACCATTGATCTTGAGAACGGCAACGTTCACACAGCAACCATTGGCGGCAACCTCACATTGACATTCTCAAACCCTATTGCATCTGGCGATGCTACCAGTTTTGTTCTTGAGTTGACCAACGGCGGCGCGTTTACCCTCACGTTTCCCGCAGCAGTAGATTGGGAAGGCGGTACTGCGCCGACGCTAACAGCCGCAGGTGTTGATATACTCGTGTTTTATACACGGGACGGTGGCACTACGTGGCATGGTATCGTCTCATCCTTAGACAGCAAGTAAGATGTTTACACCAGAAATGTTAGCTCTTAGGAGGCCGACTGCGGCGGCAAGCGGCCCAGATACACATCTGCTTGCTTATGATGATGACGACTATCTTAATTGCTATGACATTACCGACCCGTCAAGCCCAAGTTTTGTTAGTCGCATTACAAGGCCACATAGTCAAGACCAAGCCAACAGGGTAGCGATTAAGGATGGGTATTTATATTCGGCACATAGAGTTGGCGACTCTATTAACATTATTGATGTCTCTGATCCGTCAAGTATGTCATTTACTGCCAATGTAAGTATTTCTCCAGATACCGATCCTCAGTTTGTATACGCGCATCCCGACAAAGATTTTATTGTAACGCAGGGTACAAACACTCGCGGTATTCTTACAATTGATATTAGTAATCCAGCATCCCCGTCAGCAAATACCAGAGCTTCTGCTATTGGGAATCGTTTTGTGCCTGATTCAGGATTCAATAGAGCATTTACTGTACAAAACGCTGGCACCCAATTAACTTCCTTTGCTCTTGCCAACTCTGCGATGGGATCAGAAACAGTAGAGTCTCTCTCTATTACTTCTGACTCACGAGAGTCTATTGAGTGGGATGTTAGCCCTGTTGATGGAAATAATTACCTGTGGCATGGTGGTATTAATTATTTAGCCGTGATAGAGTTTGGCTCGGACCTTACTCCAGATAGCGAATACTATGTGGAAGACAGTGTTAACTACGACAGAGTATCAAACATACGCGCCTTGCCAGCCGATCTATACTCAACTACTTATAAAAGCGTTGTTGCCGTTACTGCAAGAGACGATGACAGGCTTATGATAATTGGATACGACGGCTCCACCTTTACTATTCTTGCAAGTGATGTTCCAAGTGGAGCCTCCCTGATGGGGTACGGCATGGCAGTAACTGGTAATTATATTATTTCGGGAGATGCTGGCGTGAACAGGTTTCATATCTGGGAATGGGACTCAGAAACATCCGTTTCATTGCTATCAACAGTTACAGACGCAACCTACCTAAATAACATTAAAACATTTATCACGTATACGCCATGAGTACGTTCGTCATAGAAAACCAAGATGGAACGCTGTCCCACCCAGTGGCACGGATTAGCATTTTGCGCCGTTTCCCTCATGTATCGTTTCCAAAGGTAATGACGGGATACGTCAACCCTGAAATGGGTATTTATCCGCTCGTCCAAACGGAGCCGCCAGAGAGTCAGTATTCGCACGTTAACGTACAGGTAGACCCCGTAAGGCAGGGCGATCACTACGTGCAACAATGGGGCGCAGCAGTACCGAGACCACAAGAAGAGATCAATGCGTACTACAATCGCAAGATCAGCATGGTCAAGAATTATGCTGGGGAGTTGATTCTTGCAAGGTATCCTGATTGGAAGCAGCGCAATATGACGATGCGCGTTCTGACCTTGCAGAGCGTCAGCCCCCTAACTGATGATGAGCAAGCGGAACTGGCAAGCATCTCGGTGGCGTGGGATTGGATTGAGGCAGTGCGAACCGCATCAGATAGCCTTGAACAGGATCTGCTGCAAATGAATATTGCTGCTGCTATGGAATACGACATAGCAGCATATCCTAATTGGCCAGCATAATGCCTATTCGCAAGAAACAAGATGGTTGGTACTGGGGCGGCAAGGGTCCATTTCCAACCAAGAAGAAGGCCCAAGCGGTGGCTCGTGCCGCCTATGCCAGCGGGTATAAGAAGTAACTAAACCGAGGGATCAATGAAAGTACAGTACATCAGAATCTGGCAAAGCAAGCCAATCCTTGAGAAGCTCTTTATGACCAGTGAGAGCGGCAAACTGCGTCGCCGTTGCAAACACAACGTCAAGCAGATGCAGCCATTCTGGGATGACATCATTGAGTGGATCAGGGCTGATAAGGAAGAGCATAAGTGGGAGCCTACTCTGGGGGCAGAAGGGCCGTCTGACGGCGATGAGTTCTACACGCGATTTGAGAACTTCCTGCTTGACACAGATGAGATGGTTGACTACACACCATATACGTTCTCAGAGGATCTGATGGAGTTTGCTGATGGCATCAGTGGGTCACAGGAGCTTCTCATCTCTTGGCTGTTTACTGAGAACCAAGTACAAGACTAAGGCGGGCCACCCCCAAACCCCTGATCCCTCACCTGCCGGGGGGTGAGTCCCGCCTACTTTTTCACACTTTTCACTCTTTTCATAGGCATAGAAAAGCATGGATATGTCTGATTTCAGCGACGAGGATCTTGAACTGCTCAATGAGCTGGTAGGTCGCATTGGCGACTTCCTTGACATGGATGAGCCGTCTTTCGTTCGCGCCTATGATGAGGATGCAGAGGTGTTTTTGCCGCTTTCCAATGGAGGATCGGTGGCATCAATCCACTATACGGGTGACGGTCTGATTATCCGTAGCGTGGTGGCAGGTGAGGTTGAATATCGCACTCTCAACGGTGAGCCAGCCAAAATGACGGCTGACTACATCAGGGAGAGGACCATAGACACCTACCAACGGGCGCGTGTTCGGGCAGATAATGCCTATGAGATAGCGCAGAACCGTGGTTGGAACATAGACGATTAGAACCATGGCCACAACAAAGGATGTCTCAAAAACCAAAGGCGGACGACTACTCTACCGGGGCGAAACCTTCAGCGGATACAACAAGCCGAAAAGGACACCGGGAGAGCGTAAGAAGTTTGCGGTGCTGGCGAAGAAGGGCGACCAGGTGAAGCTGGTACGCTTTGGCGATCCCAATATGCGGATCAAGAAGAGCAACCCCGAGCGCCGTGCCTCTTTTCGTGCAAGACACAAGTGCGACACAGCGAAGGACGTTTTTACGCCACGCTACTGGTCGTGCAAGATGTGGTAACCAAAACAACGAGGACACTATGCCCTACGGTAAATACGCTAAGAAAACCAAGATGAAGTCTTACAAGCGTAAGAAGAAGTAATGCCCCAGAAGATAAAGCCGCACCCACCGGAGCAGATTCCTGTGGCTGCACTTGTACCACCAACCGTACTACCAACGATGATTAAGAAACTACTTGACCGACTGAAAGAAGCCTCTACCTGGGCTGGCCTTGCCATTATTGCCCAGTTCCTGCCCATCGGCATGGAAGAGTTGCAGGTTATCTGGGAAGCTATCACGGCTCTTGCCGCTGTTGCCGCCATGCTGATCCCAGAAGGGAAGCCAGCCGAGGATGTTGACAACGGTTAGCATCTTTGTGTATATTCACGGAACCTAAACACTGAACTATGTTCTGTGAAGCATTGTTATCGGAAGTGCAGGAGTTCTCGCTGTCTCGTCACGGCGGGGACCTTGCGCTTGCCGATAATTTTGTTTTGGGCGAGTTTGCCTGTAACGATGGTTCAGATGTCGTACTGATTCACCCCTCCCTGGTAGCACTATTGCAGACAATCAGGGCGCACTTCGGCAAGCCCGTGCATATCCTATCTGCATATAGGACTGCTGACTACAACGAGCTGGTGGGTGGTAGCAAGAACAGTACGCATAAGAAGGGCATGGCTGCCGACATCGTTGTTAGGGGCATAAGCCTAAAACGGATAGCAGAGTTTGCCGAGGACCTTGACGTTGGCGGCATAGGCATCTACGAACAGAATAAGTTCATTCATCTTGACGTATGGCGCAGTATGCGTCGGTGGAACGGATAATGGAACCATGGCAGGAAAGAGCAATGGAGTTATACAGTGGCGGCCACCTTTCTATACGCGAGATTGCCGAAGCCATTGGTAAGCCAAAGTCCACAGTACACGACTTTATATCCAGGAATAAGATAAAAAGGGGCCAGCCAAAGATCCTTGTCTTTGACATTGAGACGGCACCCGGCACCTGCTTTTACTGGCGAAGAAAGACGACCTATATCAACAAAGATATGGTCATTGATAAGCCTGGAAAGGTTCTTACGTGGTCTGCCAAATGGCTGGGACATGAGGATGTTATATCAGACAGCATCCTTGCTTATGGTAATATGCAGGATGACTTCAAGGTGTGCGAGTCCCTGTGGCACCTTCTTGATGATGCAGATATTGTCGTCGCTCACAATGGCGACAGGTTTGACATCAAGATGATGAATGCCCGGTTCCTAATGCATGGATTGCCACCCACCAGTCCCTACACCAGCGTAGACACACTAAAGATTGCAAGGAAGTACTTTGGCTTTGATAGCAACAGGCTTGATGAGCTGGGCCAAGACCTTGGCATCGGCAGGAAGATGGAGCATGAGGGCATGAGCCTGTGGATCAGGTGCCTTGATGGAGACAGGGATGCCTTTGACACGATGATCCGCTACAATGAGCAGGATGTCCTTCTACTGGAGGAGCTATATCTGAAGGTGCGCCCATACCACAAGACCCACCCCAATGTGTCGCTATACAGCGAGAACGAGCAGGTAAAGTGTGTCAAGTGCGGAAGCAATAATATAGAGCCAGTGGATCGCCACGCATATAGCAATACTACACGCTATCATCTCTACAAGTGTAAAGACTGCAATGGCTTTAGCCGTGGCAGGGTATCCGATAAGACAACTGCCCAAAGGGGCAACATACTTGCATCAAGCTGATGTCCACCAATCAACCTTCTGGCAATAGTCATGCTGAAAGATGGTGCGCGTCTCGTGAACGCTCAGTGTGGTCGCAGAGGGCTGAGACTGAACCCACCCAAGACCCCACATATTCTCGCTGTTGCGGATCTCAAGACAGGCGGGGAAGGTGCGGGTGCTGTTGTATGAGTTCCTGCGGCTGCCGTCGGGGATGCAACTCTTCGGTCCAGCGTCAACATTGCGGCCCCTTGTGTCATCGTAGGGTGACCAATCGCAGTTGTCCATCATGCGCTTACTCATGTACTTGCCGCTGCCACACAGGAATTTGTCTATAAAGGTTACCTGTTTCTCCTTTGGGTCAAAGAAGTGGCACCCGCTGATCTCAAGGTAGTCCTCCTTGTAGGCATCAAGATGCTTCAGGTATGCGGGAGAGAGCAGGGAGTCGCTGCCCGTTAGGACCACATCGTCGTCAAAGTTAGCGGCATACTTTAGTGCGTCGTTAAACTTCCTGCCCACCAATACATTGCCATCCTCATCGTGCTGCTGTGCAACCACCTTGTCCTCTACGCCTGACAGGTTCCCATCCTCGTCGGGCGTTTCTACTATAATGGCATCGTAGCCAAGGTCGTCGTAGTACAGGGCTACGCGGCGTGTTAGTTCGTGGCGGCCGTAGGCAGGTATGACGATTTTCATGGTATCAGGGGTGTAAACATGGTGTGGTCTACTCGCTCCGCGTCTGGGAAGCGCGTAATAGGTGTAATGGATAGTTCCTCCTTGCATGACACAAGCAGGTCTTGGCGGCACGATATAACTGTTGCCTTGGGCAAACGGCGTGACGCAGACGCATCTAATGACTTATTACGGTGGTTGTCAAACAGATCGCCCTTGATCAGCGACTTGTGTATCAGCCTACCACATCCTATCGGCTCTAAAAAGCGATCTCCCCTGTATCCCTCCCAGTACCTTGCATCGTTGTTGTTCCAGTCCCACATATACAGGTCGCGGATGCCAACATACTTCATGCCTAAGCGAATAAGGTCACGGTACTGGTCCCATAGGCTCGGCATAAAAAAGGTGTCTGACCCCATAATCAGCACGTAGTCCACGCCATCCTCCAAAGCCATGTTGACGGCTGCGTTGAACTTGGCACCAAGCGGATCATTGGCTATCTCCACGTAGTGATGACCAAGGTTCTGTGCCTCACTGCATGTCTCATGCCCTTCTGAGCCAGCCACATATGTACGAAGGCCCAGACCGCGTTGTGCGGCATGAGCCTCGTGTTCCTTCATGTGCTTTAGAAATGCGTAGCGCATCCGGGGCCTACCCCAGACTGGTACTGCTATCCCGATCTTTGTCATTGCTTTTCTGTATTAGCATCCCCTTGATAAGGATCATGTAGCCGATGATGTCATGTATGGCATCCTCAAAGGATTCGCCCTTTACAAGCAGTTTTCCGCTTCTTATAAAGGCTCTCAGACGCTGCATCTTGTCGGAAACCCGTACCATCACCCCTTTGACAGGATCTACGCCCTCCAGTTCCGCAAGGCGGAAGTTGGCAAACGGGTCTGGTGATCCTGCCGTGTAGTCGTGGTTCTTTGCATGGAGAATCTGCTGTATCTCAGCAAGAGTCTCCTCCATCATCTGCTGATATTCCTTTTTTGTCATTTCCTATTCTGGAATTTGGTATACAATCATGTTTGTAGTGTAGGTGCTTGCTTTTGTGTAGTGCTATTTCATCCTATTTGAAGATATAAGCGTCATTTTCTGTGCTTTCTCTTCAGTTTTGACGGCTTAATGACATCTTGCTTATATGCCATCATCATTCGTGGCGGAATTGGTAGTGGTTTAGTATTGACTTCGGAGCCATTGCAAACTCCCTTTTTGCCTGGTAGGTGCGGTCAAACAATTTCTTGTGCTTCCACATCTCATGCGTTGACCCATGTACTACAATGTAGTGTGTCATAGGAGGGTTTACAATGATATACTCAACGTTTGGAGCATATTTAAAAGCCTTGTACCATTCGTCCACTATCATGTCCTTATAAGGCCAGCTCCACGTAAAGTCCGTTCGGCTGTGCTTGACCTGGACAATCCTGCCATCCTCCATATGGATGTCGCCGTCGTCAACGTAGTCCCATCTGCTTTCATAGGTTGGTGAGATTACCGTCTTCGGGGCATGGGCCTTATAGCCCATGCTGTGTATCTCCCGAAGCACTTTTTGTACAGACAGCTCACTTCTTTTTATATCGCGTACAAACGCCTTGTCACCTTTCATTCTGCGATTACATCTATCGGATCTGGTTGCAGCTCCTTCATAAGCCTATCATACTCACCCAGAATGTGATTGAACTCATCCCTGTAATCGCCTGATATGCTTATAAGGTTTTTTACAGAGTTTGTTGCATGAATGACTGTTGAGTGATCCCTGTCAAACAGTCTCCCTATGTCAGTAAGGTTTAGTTTTGTTGACTGCCTTACAATCTGCATTGCCATTTGCCTTGCATCTGCATAACGGCGCAGCCTCCTTCTGCCAAGGATATGCTCCCTTTTTATGCCAGTGACATTTGATGCTGCTTGTATAGCCGTCCTGAAACGCACATAGTCATTGATATATGATTCGCTACTCATCTTCAGATGCCTCCTTGCTAACCTTAAAATCCAGTGGAGCCTCAGTTCCAGCCACTACTGCATCGTAGTAGTCGGCATACACCTTTGCGCCATACATGATGTACAGCATCTTTTTGTCCAGCCCCATCTGTTTCAATTCATCAAACATATGTCTTTGGTTTGTGCTGATTATGCTTTCAATGGTGTCGGCTGACCCCTTCCAGTACCAATAGTGCTCTGCTGCCGTTTTTATTTTTTCCTTCTCATCTTCCTTGATGACTGGACCCTTCCAGTAAGTCTTTGCCTCAAGGTATGCTTTCTTCATTACGACAAGGTCTGCATATGCCAGCTTAATAGCCTTTTTACAGGCACGGCTGATAAATACAGTCTCATGTGCCTTTAGTGTGTCGGTAGACAATTTTTGATCCCTCCTTTTTTAAGACGTTTCCGGGCAGTCTTTCCGCCCGGTATTCAGCGATCTTCATATCGCCATTCTCATCCTTGTATGGTGCAAGATGCACCTCCGGATATTCCCATGAGTTCTTGAGCGTAATGGAGTCACCCTTCCGGGGTCCGTCCACCATCTCTATCGTCAGGCTTGCCATATAGCGTTGCCATTCTCTTTAGGTTGAGCCAAGACTCGTACTCTTGCACTACGTAGACCTTCCTTGGGTGCCCCTTGGCCTTATCCACGTAGATGGTCACGATGTCAATGTCGCCAGATAGATACTCTATCACATTGGTGATAAACCACTTCGGCACATACTTGTGCATGAACCGCTTACACTGCCAGCGATACCAGCCTATCAGGCCGTCATCAGCGGCGGTAAGACCCATGCTCCTGCCATCGCTTCCCCAGGCACGTTGCGACTCTATGCCCTTTTCAAGGGCTGTGTCAATGACGTACTTCTCAGCCTGATTCCCGCGTTGCTTCTGCTTGGTAGCCATAGATTGTATATGCCATTGATAAAATTGCCAGCACGGTTAGGACGTATGCGCCCACAGTCCCAAAAAGGAGCCATGACAGCATCCACACTACGCGAACGAAGGTAACAAAGACGATAGCCAAGATGCCTATGGATAAGAGCATCAGCACCGCTTTGAGGTACATATTAAAGGCGTTCATATCCACCATTGGTATGGTACTCCATGCTATGCAGCCAGTCGCCGCTTTTGTGGTGATGAGCGATGCGTTGCATCATCTCAAGCGTTTTTTCTGTCCAGAACTCCTCATTCATCAACTCCGTTGGCTCATCGGTCAGCTTCGTCCTGTATGGCTCCTGCGTCTCAATGTAGAAATGCTCTGCCGTGTGAGCCTCCGCAAGCCATGAGTAAAGGCGCATCTGAATGGCATAGGCGCGGCGGTTAAAGTTGCTCCTTATGCCAAGGAAATCAGATGTTGTCTTGAGGTCTGTCACGTAACCAGGGCGGTAGAAATCCAGTAGGCCCTTCCATTGCACTCCAAATGCCTCTGCAACGAACGCAACCTGCTTGTCGCTACCCTTGACTATCTCTACGAACTGCGTGTGCTGACGGGCCGCTGAGACGGCTTCTCGCGCACGTTCTGCAAGATCGGCTGATAGTATGCGACGCGGTGTGCCTTCGCCAAGGTTTACGAGCTTGTTCAGGGCGATATAGTTCTCAAAAGACTCCATGAACTGGGCAACGGCCTTCTCGCCGCTGTTCTTGTAGTACATGGCGTGTGCCTCTGCCGGGTCGGTGCCACTAAGGATCTCATCGCACACCTTTTGTTGCAACGCCGTGTTTGGAGTGACGGCAGAACGTGGAGCCTCTACAAATCGGTTGTCAAACTCCTTTGGCTCTGTGATCATGCAGTCAATCGCCGATCCAAGCAGCATGGCATCCGTCTCTACGTAGTCACCTGCTTTTTTCTGCGCCATGCCGTAGGGCTGACCACGGTCTGCATATAGGGTACGCAGGTCTGTACTGCTGTACGCATCAATTGCAAAGTATTCCTCTTGACTGATGTCAAGTCGCTGTATGTTCTTGAACGGGTTTCCGCCCACAATTTCAGTAAGTGTCATTCAAACCTCCTGTTGTTTAAGTCCGATACGGGACGATATGCGATGGCAATTACCACCTCAGTCCCCATTGCATTTTCAAGTCCCTGATTACCCTTGCTTCGTATTCTCTGCCATAGATCAATGTCATCGCAGAAAACAACAGGCAGGGCTGGGTTGCCATCATCACCGCGATAGCAAATAGATGCAGTCACGCTGTGATTGTATGGCTTAATAAGAATGCGCTCTATATCGCCATCCTGCAATCCGTAATAGCCCCTGGTCTTTTCTGCCTCCCACTCTGTCATAATCCGATCATGCGACAGTTTTCCGCTGCGCAGTCCGCTTGCACGGCGATTGGCAAAGATGGTATCCCACTCCTCAACGGTTTTTCCTGTTACGCGCCAACAGGCGGCCTCTGCCTCTTTTCTAAACTCTTCAAAGTGATTCATCGTCATCTATGGTTTTCATCGGGTCCATGTCAAGCGCACGGCACCACCGAATATAGTCAAGAAAGTTGCTCGGAGCAAATCGGCCAGTCTCCCAGTCCTTGATAGAGTCTCCGTACTTGCCGATCATCTTGCCCAACTGCTTGCGGCTGTACCCCTTTCTCAATCGCTGTGTCCAAAGTCTTTCTTTGTAATCGCTCATACCATGAAAGACCCCCGGCTTACTTTTACTTGTTCTTGTTTGGGCTTTTTCTTGTCAGGTATCTCCTGAATGTACCATTCCTTGGGGTCATCCAAGTACCTACCCTGATTGTACCATGTTGCCGGGTGTGGCGTGTACGTCCCGGCTTTTCCTGCTGGGCTGTTAGCAAACATTCGTGTTCTTTCAATCAGAAAGCTAAAACTGTCCTCGCCAGTTTCCTTGTAAAGGCTGATTAAGGCTTCTTCAATCTTTGCCAATGCGTACTTTTTCCCCACCTTTCGCGGATAAGCCCGATAGATGCCCTCTATCTCTTTTTTTGCTGGGCGGTATGTTGCCGTCTGTGCTTTGTATACCTTTTTATTCTTATTAGAATCAGAGTCAGAGTCAGAGTCAGAAGGAAGTTCTTTGTTATTCTCTTGTGACTTCTTTTTCTCTCTGTACTTTTTTTGGCGTTCCCGTGCATCTGAACGGGTTTTTTCCTCCCTCTCAAGACGGCGTGACACGACTGTTACAATTGCCTCACCCGTAACGGAATCGTTACGCCACTCTACTTCGGCAACTTCGTGCCTTTCCAGTTCTTGTAGGGCTGACTGGACTTCTGCCATATCAAGGTGACACATACGTGCGATCTCTCGCACCGTGCCTTCTATCTTGAAGTCAGCCAGGTCGTGCATGGTCAGAATCATTTCCAACCACGCACCGCGACCTGCCGCTGACAGCATAGCGACCTTCGGGTCCCTACGCCAATCCCCCACGAAGAACTTGATCCATGCCAAGTTCTCAGCCATTTTTTAGCTCCTCAATAAGGTTTGAAATGGTCTGTGCATCGCCTTCCTTCGCCTTATCAATGTAGGCGGCTTGCTGTCCCTTCGGTAACTTCAGGATGAGGCTGTGCAGGAACTTCTTCTGCTTGTCAGATGCGGCTCTTTTTCCGCCGCCCCTCTGCTGACCTATGGCATTCGCCAATTCATCGGCACTCGCAAATTCCGTCCCTTGCAGACCTGCTGAGATCGTTGCGAGACAGCGACCAATCGCACTCGTTTCCGCATTTTCCATAGCACTGGTGCGATTGATCTGACTGGCAGACCTTTTTTCCTCGCCATGCCCAGTACCTACGACCATGCCCGCAGGGTTCACGATCTCTGCCTTCATTACCACCGTGTCCTCATCGTGATGCATCAGCGTTGTGATGATGCCCCATCCATCGCTTACCGTGTACTCCTGTCTAAACTCTGCAACCCGCAGGGCTACGGTCTTATATGACTTGCCATGAATCTTTACTATTCCGCTCATTTGCATACCTCCGATGTTGGTAGTCCGTTAAGATAATCCATCGTCTCCAGGTAGCCCTGTACGGCTCCGTTTGACTGTCCTATGGTGTAACCCACGTATCCTGCTCCAAGTAGCACAGCGGCTGTTACAGCAACGATGACGAGGATCTTTGCTATGGCTGAAAATAAGTCTGTGAACGTCATTTTTTTCGCCTCCATATACGGCTAAACAGATACTTAACCTTGTTTTTGATGGTTGACTTTTTTTGGTCTACCCAAAAGTACCATTCGGTGATTGGATCTTCGGGTACTGGGTGCTTGATGCTCATCATGACACCTCCACGATGATGTAGCCTTTGCCACGGCAAGCATAGCAGGTCTGTGATAACTCTGTCTCGCGGGAATAGTCCCACGCCTCCAACCAACCGTTACCCTTGCATTCTGGGCATTTTTCTGCGTCATGCTTCACGCCCCATCGGGCGGTAGCCTCATTGATCTCTTGTTTAAGAGTTTTCATTTTTACACTCCGGGCAGTACCCGTATTTATCTGTTTCTTGATCCTCGCCCATTTCTTCGCCGCACTCTATGCAGACGTATTCCTCTACGCATATGTCGCATAGACCGTTTTCTAACTGGTCGTAGCTGTACACGTTGCACTCGCAGATACGGCATGGTATCGTTGGGTCGGGTGGCAAGAACAGGTTGTGACTGTACAGGATCTGTGCAATCATTTTTTCGCCTCCTCAAACATGAAATGAATGTGGGTGCCAACGGTGTCCTGCAACGTGATAACATCGCCGTACCTGAGTTCCGTGAAGAACTCGGCCTCTTTCAGTTCCCCTACGAGCCACTCGTGTATGTTGGGGTATTCCTGCCGACAATCATCCAGTTTTTCCCGGATGGATGGTTTCATGCGTTCGTATAGGTTCATTTTTTCTGCGCCTCCGCGCTGTTGTGTGACACGACAAGTATAAGACCTGGCAGGTCTACACACAAATTATTTCGTTTGTACTCAAGGTTGGGCTTTTTTTCGTGCGCCGGCGGGGTTTTTTCCGGGTCATCTTGCCTGGATATTTTTCCGGGCAGGGTTTTTTTCTGGGTGCTGGTGTCCAGCTGGAGATGGGCATGGAGCTTCGGGGTCAGACCAAGCTTGCAGTTTGTCGCACGTTTTCACAATTCACAGTCCCATAGGGGTCGTGAGTGATGAATTTGACAATAGACACCCCATGCCTATATTTCACCCATCATCAAATCACGCGGAGGCGTAGATCAATGGAAACCACAGAAATCCTAATTCAGATGGTGGACCTGCACCACAATGTGGTAGACAATCCATCAGAACATATAGGCGATTCTGCCTACAATGTGTGTGTTGTCTTTCGTATGGACGGTGTGCCATATGATTTCTTGGAAATTGGCACATTCAAGAGACGTACCGTTGCTGAGTCGGCAGTCAACATGGCAAAGTCTAAGTACCCCGATTCACTTGTATATCAGAACATCATCTAACATTACGCGGAGGCGTAGACCAATGAACAGAGCAATCCTTGAAACACTTGCAAGCGAAATTGAAGTTGCACTTCAGGAAATCGCTAAAAAGCACAACGTGCAAATCAAGCGTGGCAATGGCACCTATTACGAAACCAATGCCACGCTAAAACTTGAGATCAGCGACATTAATCAGGATGGAACCGTATTGGACAAAGATGCGGAGACATTCCTGAAGATGGCGAAGTTCTACGGATTGGAGGCAGGGGATCTGAACAAGGTGTTCACCTCAAACGGATCTCAGTATTCTATCGTGGGACTCAACACACGGCGCAGTAAGTATCCTATTTCAGCCATTAACTTGAGCAATGGCAACAGGTACAAGTTTACAGCGGACCATATCAAATTTGCATTAGGAAAAGAGGTGGCATGATGAACGTTCTTTCACTCTGTGATTATTCCGGTAAGTGGGCAAAGCCCTACGCTGACGCAGGACACACCGTGTTCCTTGTAGACCCAAAGCACAGACCTGCTGACGGGGAAAACGTGTGGACCTTTGAGGATGGCATGATGCGGTGTGGCGATACTGCCCGTGGATTCCTGAACCTGCTCCGTCAGGGATTCGTCAAACCTGATTTTGACATAATTCTGATCGCTGTACCGTGTACAGACTTTGCTTCAAGCGGGGCAAGGCATTTCAAGGTCAAAGACCAAGACGGGCGCACGGAGCAGTCTGCTCAGATCGTCAGGGATTGCCTTGAGATCGTCAAACTGTGCAATCCCAAGGTGTGGGCATTGGAGAATCCTGTTGGCAGGATTGCATCCGTTGTGCCTGAACTTGGAAAGTGGGGACTGATCTTCAATCCGTGCGATTATGCAGGGTTTGCAGACGATCCTGATTCTGAGGCGTACACAAAAAAAACCTGCATATGGGGCAGGTTCAATGCAGACCTTCCAACGTCTCCCGTTGAACCCGTCATGTATGAACGGGGCGGCAAGCGCGGATCATGGATGTGGGCAAAGTTAGGCGGCAAATCTGAGCGTACAAAGGAACTCAGATCCAATACGCCAACTGGTTTTTCGCGGGCATTTTTTCGCGCCAATTCCTGACTTTTTTCCGCCCTATTTTTTCCCATGGGGGGCGCGGTTTTTTCCGCGTCCCTCTTTTTTTGTGGCGGGTTTTTTTCCGGGTGGGGTTTTTTCGGCGGGTTTTTTCGGGCGCGTGTGCGCGTGTGTGTACGCGCGGGTGTGTGCGTGCGCGTGTGCGCGTGGGCGGGCGCGTGGGCGTGCGTGCGTGCGTGCGTGCGTGCGTGCGCGTTCATTTGGTTGATGGGCAGCCCGTGCCTACCTTTGGCCCGTTCACTTCAATCAATCGGAAAATATCATGGCTTGGCAAGTCGCATTTACACGGGTTTCAAGCAACAAGAAAACGGGACCCATCCCCGTCACAACGTCGGAGCGGTCTACGTGCCCGCCCGAATGCCCGTTAAACCGAAATGGCTGTTACGCGGACGCGGGATATTATACGCGGACGCATTGGGACAAGGTAACGGCAAAGGAGCGTGGCACAGACTGGAAAGGCTTTCTTGACAACGTGCGCAAGCTTCCAATCGGCACAATGTGGCGGCACAATATCGCGGGCGATCTGCCCAACGTTGGCGGTATCATTGCGGGAAAAGCTCTTGCGGATATCGTAACGGCTAACAAGCGGAAGAACGGTTTCACATATACGCATTGCGATCCGTTCAAGGCGGACAACGGAAAGCACATTGCGGAAGCAAACCGCAACGGTTTCACGGTTAACCTGTCAGCGGATTCATTGGAGCAAGCGGACCAATACCTTGCGCTTCAATTGCCCGTTGTCACATTGCTTCCGGAAGACGCTCCGAAAGTATCTCACACGCCCAACGGTGCGCGCGTAGTACGCTGCCCTGCTACAGTACGGGAGGACGTATCCTGCGCAACGTGCGGACTCTGTGCGCGCGCGGATCGCTCCTACGCTATTGGGTTTCCTGTTCACGGTTCACAGAAAAGCAAAATCAAAACGGTGTAACGATGACACGCTCCGAAAAGATTATGACGGTCGGAATGATCGTCGGCTTTGCCTACTTTCTGACACGGTTTGCCATTGGTATCCTTTACGGGATCTGACACAAACCCAAACCCAAACCCAAGGGGATCGGTCTTTTGATCGGTCCCCTTTTTTATGTGCCAACGATTCGGCACGTTCCACCGTTTCTGTGCGAGCTGGTGAACATCTCTTGAGAGGCCCCTGAGAGCCTCTGTACCGCGTCCAATCCGGAATCTATACCTACCTACTGGCCAAGCATCTGCGCTCATCCTGGCTCATTTTAGAGGGCAATGCGGGCAAGTTACCTTTGGCAGTATCGGCAATGCCTGCAGTCCGTAGGGAAAAACGTGCATTCTGTCAAGTGAAGATTGGTTGAAGGGGAAAAGAGTTACCCATCCCCGTGAAGTTTATGTGTAGTTTCTACGCAGATTCTGTGAAACGGTGCTCAAGTTCACTGTATCTTCACACTATCCTGGCCGTATCTTCACATAACTATTTGGAATCCACCTTTTTTTGCCGTAAGTTACCGGGTCGGGGGGGTATTTTTTTGCCGGCCCCCTACCTTACCCCTCTTTCAAATGCGTGTGGTATTTTCAAGACCTGTTTCTGGACTGGCTCAGGTGTAGTGAGTTGCCTGTCTTAAACATATCACACCCTTGGTGGAGGAGCCTTGAGAGATAGCCAGATATAGAGAAGAGTAAGAGGAAGAGATAGCCCCCCCTTCCTTGTGATTCTATAGAGAGATAAATGCCGCTGACTGAGTATGTTGCCGGGGGGACACCGGAATCACAAAGGGATGCACAGCCTAATGCTGTAAGCAACGCTCTTGCCAGGGGACTTACTTTAGTCGGTCCAACAGCTTGTCTCAGACTGAAGTTTGGCGGGTATCTCGCACTGCCCTGTTCACACCCTCGGAGCCAGTCGCCCGTCGGTAGTAAGAAGATAGTATTGCCCTAAGTTGGGTGCAATAAAATCAGAAAATAAAATTGGCGGTTAAGAATCCCATTGCGCCCCAGAAGAGCATTTGGCGTATGCGACTGGCCTTGTTCACCTTCCAGTCCTGCTTAACCTCTTCAATGAATGTCATGTTTTCTCTCCATTAGAAAATAAATTTCCCCTATAGCGTAGAAACGACAACGGGCCTCCAGCGGTCCCACCCACCCGAAAGCCCGTTGCCTCTACACAATGACACCCCCATCAGACGGACGGGTCTTACTAACTGCCCATCTCGCCTGTGTGGTGGTTTTGTTTAGGTAAGAACAGGCAAGGTTTAGACTGCCTTACTCAGTTGTGGATGCGCCCGGAGTTGAACCGGGGTTCCAGTAGCTTCCCAAAGGCTTTACTACTGGTCTAAACCACTTCGCACCCTAAAAGGGTGGCGGGACATACAGCGAAGGGGAAACTCACAAAAACCTTGCACTATATGCCCCGCCGTGGGGCGGAGGCTTCCCCTTAGAAAGGTAGAACGTCGTCTATTACTTCCTTGGTAGACGGCTTTACAGCGGGTGGGGAACCAGTAGAACCATCACCGGAGTCAGAGCTGGAGAGCATCATCATCTCCTTGGCCTTGATCTCGGTTGTATAGCGTTCATTTCCTTCTTTATCCTGCCATTTGCGAGTCTGCAAGCTGCCCTCAAAGTAGACCTGTGATCCCTTTTTGAGATATTCGTTGCAAATCTCAGCCAGTCTCGCCCAGGCAACAATGCTGTGCCACTCAGTTCTCTCAACCCACTCTCCATTTCCATCCTTATAGGACTCATTCGTTGCGAGTCGGATGTTGCAGACAGCGGTTCCTGAGTCTGTGTGGCGAAGCTCCGGGTCTTGTCCCAGATTGCCGACGAGAATGACCTTATTTACTCCTCTTGCCATGGTATTTACCTCTTTACACGTAAAAATGCCGTGCGGAATTGCACGACAGGGGCAATATAACACCACCTATAATACCACGCAACTTTATTTCTCAATTTTATTGCGCCGTATTTCTGTGAAGATTAGATTAAGGCCAGTAAGGTGTATCTATGGATCGGGATGCCAGAAAGACACGAATTAAAGACATACGATCAGTTTACAGATAAGGAAGCCAAGCTGGTGGACTTGTACACTGATCCAGAGAGCCAGACCTATCGGAACAAGGTCCGCTCCTACGAAGCCGCTGGCTACTACTGCGCTAAGGTGCCAGAGGGTCAGGAGGACGACGGAAGGGCGTACCGGGCGATGAAGGTTAAGGCTCACAAGCTGTTTAAGAAGGAACACATCTGGGCAGAGGTGGAGCGGCGGCTGATAGATCAGTCGGATGCTCTGAAGATGCCGATGGAAGAGGTGATTGCCAAGTTTTCGGCGATTGCTGATGTGGACCTGATGAAATACCTGCGGGAGGTGCCTGTCGCCTGTCCTCATTGCGAGGGCGAACTGCATTTGGGCATTGAATATGTATTTGATGTCAAGCAGATGCAGAAAGAGGGCTACGGTTCACTCCTAAAGAAGATGAGGCCGACAAAATACGGGACGGAGTTTGACTTCTACCCGGCAGATGATGCCTTAGACCGCCTGATGAAGCATTACGGTGGTTACAGGCAGTCCAGCGTAGGCGAGGAGTTGTCTGCGTTTGATGAACTTATCATCGCGGCCCGAAAAATATAGTTCTTTGATTTAATGCCAACTCCCGATGACATTAAGGCCCTTGCCGAGAAGTGTGAGGACCCGGTATGGTTTGCTGAAAACGTATTGGGTGAGACAACGTGGTCAAAGCAGCGTGAGCTGCTACGTGCCGTCAGAGATAATGACCAGGTTGCCATCCGATCCGGGCATAAGACTTCAAAGTCACGGTCCTTTATGGTATTGGCCCTGTGGTGGGCCTTCAAATGGCACCTCTTGGGGGAGGATGCGCGTGTTGCCCTATCTGCGGCATCCTTCAATCAGGTGAAGGACATTGCGTGGCGTGAAATCCGCGCAGCATACAAGCGAACCCCGATCCTCCAGCAGGTATGTATAAAACCGCCTTCGCTTGATCCCGCCACGGGCCTAACTTTCACCAGCGGCAACCAAATCTTTGGCTTCTCTGCAAAGGAGGCTGAGAATGCTGCTGGTATCTCCTCTCCCCATGTGATGTACCTGCTTGATGAGGCCTCGGGCATACAAGACGCTGTGTTTTCCGCCATGGAAGGAAACATGGCTGGTGGTGCCAAGATGGTAATGGCTTCGCAGGGTACGAAGATGAGTGGACACTTCTTTGACGCTTTCAATAAGTACAGAGCGTCGTGGCACTGCATAAAAATCAGCAGCTGGGACAGCCCGAATGTGACGGGCGAAGTACAGATCCCCGGTCTTGCCACCAAGAAGTGGTGCCAGCAGAAGAAGGACCAATGGGGCGAGGACAGCCCGCTGTACCGCGTTCGTGTAATGGGGGACTTCCCCGGCCACGGCGACAATACGGTATACGGGCTTGAAACTATTGAGTTTGCAAAGGACCGATGGCCCACAGTATCCCGCGAGGGTGCGTTGCGCCTTGGTGTTGACGTAGCCCGCTTCGGAGATGATGAAACCGTCATTTTTCCTGTTCGCGGCCACTGGGCAATGGAACCCGTGGTCCTGCAAGGATCGGATGGGGTGCAGGTAGCCAGTAAGATTGTAGACACCGTTCGTCGGCTTCGCCGCGACACAGACAGAGAGATAGAGGTAAAGATAGATGAGATCGGACTCGGAGCTTCTCCAGTGGATGCCCTGTCACACATGGACTTGGCACAGCAACTTGGAATTAGAGTGCGCCCTATTCACCTCCAATCTCCCGCAACTGATTCCGACAACTATGCAGATGCTGGAAGTGAGATGGCATTTGGTTTAGCCGACTGGCTAAAGGCTGGCGGTGCCGTGCCTGATGACAGTATGCTGGTAGAGGAGTTGGCATCAACGACATACACAATGGATACGAAGGGTCGCCGCAAGGTGGCCGACAAGAAGAAACTGAAAACGCTGATTAGGAGAAGCCCTGACCGCAGAAACGCTTTGGAACTGGCGATCTACGATCCCAAGCCGAAGGCAAGCGCAGGGGCATCTTTCATAAACATTATTTGATATGTCCAATCTTTGGGTAGACAACAAGCATCCAGATTACGATGTGGAGGCTTATCAGCGGCAGTTTGCAAGGGATCAATTTACAGGCGATGCTCTACTGGTATCGCAGATAGAGTCAAGCAGAATGGCAGACCCTGCGTCGGGGGCAGGGAAGGAGCGTACGCTCTCACCATTCATGGATATTAGCGGCATCAGGGGGCGCAAGCGTCTCTCTGAGGTCACGGTAGACTTTGACAGGCAGGACCGCATCCGTGGTCCGCAGAACGGGACGTACCTGCGTCGTCGCGCCCTGGGAGAGTCTGCCGATGCCTTCCGCGAGAGGGCCTTCATTACCCGTTTCCCGGCACATATGTCTACGCTGATAGAAGCGTATGTCGGCGGGATTAAGGCCGTTGAGAGCGAAGCCAAGCGGTCCTACGGAGAGCCTTTGGGCGACCCTGCTGACACAGACAGCATTTTCTTCCGTATGTGGCACGACATTGACGGCACAGGAAGGAACTGGGGTGCCGCTACGACGAGGATGATGACCAACCTCATTGTAGATGACGTTTTTTGGTCATTTACGGAGTTGGGTAGCGCAGAGCATCCAAGGACACACATTATTGATCCGCAGCGCGTAGTAGACTGGCACGATGAGGACGGCATTCCCGTCTGGCTGCTACTGGAAGAGACACGCATGATCCGCCCTGACCTGCATAAGAAGGCGGAGATGGTTCGGATGTACACAGAGTACGATGTCAACGGCTTTCGCCGCTGGCGCGTAGTGGAGGGTGACAAGCAGAAGGAGGGCCGCACCTTGGTGCTTGATGCACAGGAGGAGTGGGCATTCCCATTTTGGTCTACGCCAGATCGCCTTCGCAAGCGCATTCCGTTTACCCGTATGCGTCTTTCTGACGTTATGGGCCGCTACGTGGGCTACCAGATGGCTCTTGACCACAATATGCTGTACAACCTGCTCTCTGATGCACGTTGGAACTTCCGTGTGATCAACCACCCGCGCCTGAAACTGCGTGAGGGTGATGAGCAGAAGTTTGACAAAGCCTTGGCGAAGATTGCTGAGGGTGCCAACGGCCTCTTGGGTGACTGGGAGTTCATCAGCCCAGATGCCAACAACGGTGCTACGGCATACAAGGTGTTCAGCGACGAGGTACGCCAGTACTACGTTACGAACCACCAGCGGATGAACGGCAGCAACATTGAGCGTAGTGCCACGGAGATTGCCTACAACGAGGCTACGGGGCGCACTTCGTTCCTCTCTATCCTGACGGACCTCGTTGACGAGTGTGAGAACGACTGGATGTTCCTCTCATCGCAGCTCATGGCTCCTGAGCGTCCTGACGAGTGGCTCAATGCCCGCGTAGAGCGCAGCCGCTCTTTCCGCCCGATTGACATTCAGAGCCTTGCCCAGTCGCAGTCTAACAGCCTTGCTGCTCTTGGCAATCTGTTTGACGCTGAGACGGCTTTGGAGATTGCACGGCATGGGGTCACTGACGATGTAATCCGCCGCGTCCGCGAGGCGGGAACCGATCAAATTGTAACTGAAGAACTCTAATGGACCAAATCACTGCTATCAGCAGCGCGATAAAGGCTGCCGTGGGCGTGTTTGTACTTGCGATCACGGGCATTGGTGTCTTGATCTACACGATTGCCAGCGTCTACTCGCTTCCTGAGCGGGTAGAGGTTGTAGAGGAGCGTGTTGACACGATGTCTGGTAAGATTGACCGCATGGACTGCATCATGGTGGCTGAGGCAATGGAAGAACCAATCCGTCAGTGCCTATGAAACGCGGGAAAGCAGAGAAGTGGACCGAAGCTGACCTTGACAGGCTTGTGCAGATCAGCGAGAAAGACATCCAACGTGCTGCTGTGATGTGGCGTACCAATGCGCCAGAGGTAGCAATGGACCTACTTGACGCAAAGGCAGAGGATATTGGGCGACGATAGCACATACAGATGGAATGAGGTTGCTGGCAGATACATCAACCAGAGCGGCGACTTCGTATCATTTGCTGAGGTCCGCCAATACCTTGATGAGGTGCTTGACCGCCATGAAAGAAAGGTCGTATCGCTTTCTGGCAAACTTCGCGAGGGCGGAATCAACGTTCAGCAATGGCAAGCGGGCATGAGGGACTCCCTCAAAGACCTGCACCTTGTCAGCGGAGCCTTGGCCCGTGGTGGCTGGGCGCAGATGTCACAGTCAGACTATGGGCGTGTTGGAAATGAGCTGAGATTTCAGTATGAGCGTCTTGCCCGGTTTGCTACGCAGATAGAGCGTGGCTTGCCGCTTGACGGTCGCTTTCGCAGGAGAGTGCAACTATATGCACAGAGTGGTAGAGTTTCTTACACGGCTGCCCTTAGGCAGGAGATGGCACTGCGTGGTTACACAGAAGAGAAAAGCGTTCTTGCCAAAGCGGACCACTGCTCAGAGTGTGTCGCAGAGGCAAACAAGGGGTGGGTGCCGATTGGCACCTTGGTAAACATCGGCGAGAGAATCTGCAAAAGCAACTGTCGCTGTCACTTGGAATTTAGAGAGGGATAATGGCTACCTACGGATACAAGCGCGAGGACGGCACCTACTTTGAGGTGGAGCAGTCCATGAAAGAATACGTTGCCCTAAAGGAATGCCCTGAAACGGGTCAGCCCTGCCACCGTGTCTATGAGCCGCCCACAGTAGAGTTTTTGGGCGCAGGATGGCCTGGCTACGAGTACAGCGACAAGTACACCACGCTCGGTGAGGACAAGAATGGCAACCTCGTGATTAAGTCTTAACTATTTTTTCAAATTTTATTGCGTTGTACTTAGCCTTCTAAGTATCTTCACACAAATTGGTCTACCCGCGTGGACCAGCCTCCCCGGAAGGGCAGAAAACGCGGTGATGCTTTCCGAGTAACGCGCTACCGATGGCGCACAAACAAGTAATCGTGATGTCTGAGGGTTATTACGTCAAAGATGGCGATGATTACGCACCGCTATCCGACGATAAAGTCGTTCTTTCTAAATCTGAACTTGAAACCACCTACGTTCCAAAGGAGCGTTTTGGGCAGTCCATCCAAGACGAGATCCAACGTCGTTTCTCCAACCATGTGCATAAGGACAAGGCACATGAGGACGAAACCGTTATCGCCAGGGTGCTTGAGTCACACGGCGGCCAGAGCGTAGATCAAGACAAGCTGCGATCCCAATGGGAATCGGCGCACCTTAAGCCGCTCGGCGAGAAGCTGACACAGGTAGAGGAACGCGCACAGCGCCTTGAGGAAAGAGTAAAGTTCCGTGAGCTTGGCCCCGTGCTTGAGGAAGCAGGGTTTGACAAATCGTTTGTCACCCGCCCTGAAGCTGGTAAGCCGTCCCCTGCGGAAGTCTACTTTGGTGACAAGTTCGGCCTTGACGACAATGGCTCTCTAACTGTCAATGGAACTTCAACTTCCCCGCAAGCCTTTGCCTCAGAACTGGCATCCAATGATGCCTACAAAATCTATCTGAAGCAGGAGGCCCGCAACACCAGTACGGCAGGCCGCCCCGGTCAGGATAAGTCTACAACCCCATCTTCGGGACTTCGCAAGCGCGATATGACTGGACCTGAGCAGGCGGACTATATCGCCAAGCATGGCTACATGAATGCCAAGGGTGATGGGATACCGTTTATGAACCTACCTAACTGATAAGAAACAATGGCTATCGGAAAAGCATCGGATTTCGTTGTACGCAACGAACTCTTTGAAACACTCTTTGTAGAGACGCTGGCGCAGAACGTAGACATCCTCAATCAGGATGGCAACGGCGTTATCCAGCTCGTAACCAACGAACGCGAAGGCGACTACGACAAGACTCGCTTCTTTGACCGTCCTTCTGGCGGTGTATCGCGTCGTGACACCACTGATACTTCCACCTCGCTCACGCCTTCGGCTCTGACGCAGGACGAAGTAATCGGTGTAAAACTGAACCGCAAGTACGGTCCTTACCAGCAGACGCGTGACGCGTTCAAGAAAATCGGTGGTACGCCCGAGGATCTGACGCTGATCTTGGCTCCTAACATGGCAGAAGAAGCCATGAAAGGCATGGTCAACGACGCTGTTGCTGCCCTCGTCGCTGCTCTTCGCAACAATAGCGGTGTTGTCTACGACTACGCTGCTACGGGTGCGAACGCTACGATTGACCACACGGCTCTGATCCGTGGTCGCGCACTCTTCGGAGATGCCTTTGGTCGCATTCGTGGCTGGGGTATGAACGGTGCCGCCTTCCACAAACTGGTTGAAGCACAGCTCTCCGTTGCCTCCGGCAATGTTGGTGACTTCGCAGTGTACGAAGGACAGGCTGGTACGCTTGGCCTCCCGGCTTTCGTCTCGGATGCTCCTGCATTCGCTACGTCTGGAACGCCCGGTGAGTACCACGTTCTTGGCCTCGTGCCTAACGCTGCCGTCCTGACGGTATCGGAAGCACCGTACATGGCTACCGACGAAACGATCCTCAAAGAAAACATCCTCTACGCCTTCCAAGGTGAGTATGCTTTCAACATGGAGATCAAGGGCTACCAGTGGGATACCGCCAACGGTGGTACCAACCCGACCGCAGCAGCAATCGCAACTGGTTCCAACTGGGACAAAGTTGTTGCTAACGACAAGGACACTGCTGGCATCGTCATTGACGTAGACCAGTCCTAATCCAATGGTGACGGAGCGGGGGGCCTTCGGGCCTCCCGCACCTGATCCTTAAAACCGTACTGACATGGGTTCTTGGGCCGACCTTACTCTTGCTGATGCTACGCTAAAAGGCATTGCTCCCGTTGACATGATTGACGGGAACTTTGGCATTTTTGACACCGACATCAATGAGACAAACAGGCTGAATGAGGCCAAGCAGTACATTGAGATGCGTATCGTTGCGAACGACGCTCTTTTCGCGGAACGCGCTGACGGCCCGCAGGAGATCATGGATGCGGCGATAGACATCAACAAGACGTACATTGACAACCTGATCCAGCGCATGATCGGGTACAAGTATGTACAGGCATTCTACGAGACAGAGGCGATGGGCGGCAACAGCCTGTTCCTCACTCGTGCTGAGATGATGGAGTTTCGCTTTAATGAGACGTTCACGGCCCTGATGCGCGTCTTGATGCGTGACCCCGACTTCTTTGACCAACTGGACGGCACTACCGACGAGGACTTGGCTGCCTTTGAGGGTCCGCGCAACTGGGTGGGCTAATGGTCGCACCGAACCTGTTTGGTGAGCTGCAAAAGATCATCAAGCACACCGTTCCCGCAGCAATAAGGTATGGCAACGAGATTGCCAACCACGTTCGCAATAGGACGAGGAACCAAGGCGTTACTATGTATGGCAATAGATTTAAGCCGTACAGCTCTGCTTATGCGGCGAGAAAGAAGGGTGGTGCTGTTGCGCCCGTTACGCTGACTGATACCAAAAGGATGCTTGACAGCATTAGGGTTACAAATCAGGAGGCCGTACTTGATGAAAGGGGCAGGGTAGAAATAAAGGTTGGACCTGTTGGTGTAGAAAACATTCAGATTGCACAGAATCACCAATATGGCATTGGTGTGCCAGCCCGTCCTTTTATGGGGGTTACGCCAGAAGAGCAGAAGCAACTGCTGCGCGTGTTTGACGACGCTATGTATCGCCCCCTGAGTACCAACGACGAGATTGTATACAAAATATAATGGCCTACCACAGCACACAGGAAGTATTAGATGCCATCCACGGCCAAGTAGAAAAGACGCTTGGTGACGCGGTGGACTCTGTTGTGCAGTTTCATGGTACCCTTGATCAGGCCATTGACTCGCATTTCGGTCAGAGTGCTGGCACAGGTGTTCACAGCATTGTGGTAATTAGCCTCTCAGAAGGTACCCCTGGCGTTGTAACAGGCTCTGGCATTCCGCTGTACATGGAAGAGATCGTCAATATCCACGTTGTTACACGGGGACGTAGAGGCGACTACAAGGGAATGTCCAGCCGACTTATTGAAATTGCTGACGCTTTAACATTTGATCTGTTTGATCAGGACAACAAGCATCAGGATGTGTTGGATCGCGTAGCGGCACACAACTTTGTGTCACGCCGTGCAAGGCCGACCAACGACCCGAACGCTATGGCGTTCTTAGTTACATGGAATATCAAGCCCCGGAGGGCAGGCTAATGAAGGTCAAAATTCCGCACTTTATGATCGTTGAGGGAGTCCGCCTTAAGGCTGGCACCGAGTACACGGTTGACAAATCCCTTGACATCCCGGTAGACAAATTCGGCAGACGGATCAGCAAAACAACTTACGATAAACACTTCAAGCCCGCCCCTACGCCAAAAGCAAAAGCCAAGGCGGAGCCGATAGAAGAACCTAAACCTGAAAAAGAGGACTAAACGATGGCGAGTACGTTTCAAGTAGGAGCGGGCGAAATCACTCAGATCGCACTTACGGATGGTACCAGCACGGCTACTATTCCGGCAGAAATGATTGATGGATACAGCCTTGCAACAGAAAAGGATAGCTTTGATGCAGCTATCGGTCATTCAGTAGATCGTGGATCGCTGACCAAGACGCTGACATTTAATGCCTTTAAGGTTGACCAATTTGATGAGCTTAATGCCATTATGGTCGCCAAGGCAGACACTACCGCAACCGTAACATACATTAGTGCAGACACCCAGATCCTTAATGAAGGTCGCATCCGGGTAACGCCAGTCCTTCACAGCGTAAGCGACGTTGAGAGGGTATACGTTGCGGCTGGCAGTGCATCCAACGACGATGTTCTTAATGATGGTGCAAGTGGAACATGGACTGATGTTGGCGTAACGCTTGACGTTCCGACCCTATCGTTCTCATTTCCATTTGATGGCGTTGACGGCAACGGTCGCCCGTACTTTTCAAGTTGTGCGTTTGAGCTTGAGTTCATGCTTCCTGCGGACTATTACAGCACGTTTACAGAAGGTGAAACAAAGCGCGTCGCTTTTGCACTTCCAAGCTCCGGTTTCCAGGTATTTACAGGCCGCGTCTACAAAAACTTTGCAGACGAAGATGCTTCCATGCCACGAGCAATCCGAATTGTTCTGCGTGGCGTTGCAAGCAACTGGGGCGACTTGATTACATTTACCAATGGAGCATCAAGTAGCTCAAGTGACGAGCAGATTGACGGTACCGCAGATGCACTAAGCATCCCGGAAGATTACCTGCATGGATTTGCTGTTGAATTTGTAGCAGCTGGATACAACGAGGCAGACGTAACCAGCTTGACAAGCTAATAACAAACAACTAAAGAGGGATCATGGCTAAGATTGACATCAATACAGTCATTAATGGGGAATATGAAGTAGCAGTAGGGAATGAATATGAGGTGGCCCCTGGGAAATGGGGCCGCCTCAAACCCCCTACTGCTGAGCTTCAGGAACGAGTCATAAAGATGGCCGAAGAAGAGGGCATGACCGACCTCAAGGTCTGCCGCGAAGTATTGGCTGGACTACCTGACTTTTCTGAGGATAACGTAATTACGGGTATGCCGACAAAGGTGGTACAGGATTTTTTTACGTTAGTACTGAGGATCGTCAAGAGGCTGACGGGAGACTCAGCCTTATCCGAGGCTTCAGTGACCCTAAAAGCCGAGTCGTAGAGGCGGGCTGGGCCCGCAAGTTCATGCGCGAGACTGACGCATGGACCATTATATGCCTTGAACTGGCCACGGATGACCCTGTAAGGTCAAAGGCCATCAAGGAGCATTGCACGTACACGGAAATCGCCGTGGCTTGGCAGAACAATCGCCGAAAGACTGAGGGCGTCGGCTATAAAATCAAGGAAAAGTAATGGCCCAGCAGGATGTAACCATTAAGATCACAACTGATGCCTCTCAAGCAGTAAGAAGCATTAAGGGGTTACAAACTGCCTTAGATAAGCTGTCAAATGAGGCAAAGCTCTCTACAAAAGATGTGGGGGGCGTAAATCATGTTGTAACACAGTCTGGAATCCTGCTTCCCGTTGCATCAGATGCCGCTAAAGAATATGCGTCGGCACTTAGGGAGGTAGAGAGTGCGGCCCAAGAAACTGCATCGCAGACAGGCAGGGTAAACAAAGCCACAAAAGACAGCAACAATTCTCTTCAGGATAGCAAAAAAGTTGCTACCGGGGCAAACTTTGCAGTTCTATCGCTGTCTCAGACAATTCAAGACTCCGCACAATTTAGTCTTGGTGCAGCTCAGGGTTTCCGTGCAATTAACAACAACATCCAAGTGATGTCTCAGTCGCTTCTGTTTGCAGCAGACGCGGCAAGGAAAAGTGGTAAATCCCTGCGGACAGCACTTATAGGTGCGCTAAAGGGCCCTGGGGGAGTGCTGTTATTAATTTCTGCTGCAACTGCTGCAATAGAGTTCTTTGGAAATATGTTTGGTATGGCTGCAAAGTCAGCCAATGCTGCGGCAGAAGAGGTAAAAAATGCCTCTGCCGTTTTCAATCCATTTGTAAAACTTGGGTTTGAATCATCTGAGGCATTAATTCAATTTAGCGAGGTTCTTAGTGCATTTAGGAGGCAAGACTACCACACAATCTTTGCGCTCATAGGAAGAGATGTAAGGGGACTTCATTCGCAACTTGCAGAGGCGGGGCTTGGGCTAAGAGAAAATAAGCTAATCTTTGGTTCTTGGCTTGCAACTATTAAAGATTCAAACCCAGCACTTGAGGAACTTGTTGATGACCTTGAGGACCAAGCAGAGAAGGCTAAAGCAGTAGAGGATGTGTGGACGCTTCTCAATGCTATTTATGGGAAAGCAGTACTAAGAGCGCAAAGGCTTGCATTTGATTCAAAAGAGTTGAACAAGCAAATTGACGAGCAGGAATACCAACTCTACAAACTATTAAATACATGGCGACAGCTTGGTCGCCTTGATCTTGTCAATGAGCAAATAAAGCTCCTTGATCAAGCAAGAAGAGTTTCCCAAGGAGTTTCTGCCGAATATGACGTCAGCTCTGATACTGTTGAGAGGTTAATTGATGTAAGGTCAGACTTACTTAGTCTTACTGTTGGCGAGACAGCAGAAAACAGGTTCTTGGCACAATCGCTTCAGAGGCAGAATGCGGCACTTAGTGAGCTTGTATTCACATATGAAACCCTGTTTTCCGCCACAGATGGATTGACCGGAGAAAAGCCATTTGTTTTTACAGAAGAGGGAGCGATAGAGCAGGTAGCTGGAATTGTTGCACTTCGGAAAGAACTGCAAATGATGCAGGGTGCCGTTGCTGCTATGCAAAGGGGTGGACTTGGAGAAGAGGGTGGTCTTTTATACGGTATAATCGGAAGCCCGGAAACTCTTGCGGCACTTCGTATTCAGCTGCACAACGTTGGTCTTGAAATAGAGGATCTTAGCGGCAAAAAGCTATATGACCTGGGTCTTGCACTAACGGATGCATTTGAGACATTCAAGAGTGATGTTTTTGTTGAGTTTGCTACAAACCTTGGCAATGGTGTCAGACTAATAGACTCAGCAGCTGGGGCATTGCTTGGTAGCCTTGGGACTATGGCAATAGAGATGGGCCGTGCGCTTATTGCCTTTGGTGTAGCTGGAGAGGCAATACAGAGCTTTATCAAAAATCCTATTCTTGCTATTGCTGCGGGTACAGCACTTGTTGCTGTTGGAACAGCACTCAAGAACAAGGCATCTGATATTGTGAAAAAAAATACATCAGCGGCAAGTACATCAACGTCAAGCTCTGCCTCCAGGGGCATATCATCTGCACCATCATTCTTCACGAGCTTCGGCAATATATCTGATTTCCCCGCATCAAATGTAGCCTCGCTATCAGCCGGGGGCGCACCCAGTACCAACATATCTCTTGTTGTGCAGGGCCGCAATCTTGTTGGTGTTATTGAGAATGAGATGCAAGCATCTTCAAGGAGAATAGGGTACTCAACGGGTGTATTCTCTGGCGCATTGGCCTCAAGCAGTTCTACAAGAAACGTATTTGGTGGGATCAAGTAATGGCATTTAACCTGACATCTGGGCAGTGGTACACGGCTAAATACCGTGCTGAGTTTACTGGAGATCAAGGTACCTCAAGGATTGTTGAGATCCACGAGGATGGTTATGACTTCAGGACAGATGGCCCAAGCAGTTTGCCAAATCCCATGACGGGTGTCGGAAGAGCCAATGTATCCACCTCTTATGCCAGGGAGGGCGAGAATGAGTTTGCTGCACTTGCCCCCTCAGAGGCAACGCTTTCTGTGTACGATGATTTTGCATCAGATAGCATAGCCACGGATCTGCTTAACGATATACAGACAGTATCTGACAAGTATGCAATAGTTATACGCGACGGAAATACGCTTCGTTGGGTTGGAAAGATTGACCCAGAAGGAATTGAATATCAAGAAGAAGGTCCAATTCCCCTTTCGGTAACGGCTACGTGTGGCATTGGTAGGCTTGCGAACCTGCCCTACTCAACGGCAACAGACAGCACCGCGGCGGCACCAAGTGGTCTTGATACATTCACGGATGTAATTGCCGACATACTTGATGGCACTGGATTTGGCCTTGATTTCTATGTGTCGTCGTCACTGTACCACAAGACCAGCCCAACGCTTGCCGCAACTGACAATCCGCTTGAGAATACCTATGTAGACAAACTGGCTTTCTCGCAGAATGACAATGATGGCCAGCAGAAATTGGTGTCTAAGAGAGCTGTGCTTGAGGCGATATGCAATGGCTGGGGCCTTGTATGCTTTCAGTTTGATGGCGCGTACCACCTCATTCAGGCGGATCACTTTCATGCCAATTCTTACCGTAGATGGCAGTACAATAGCTCTGGTGTATTACAGGGCAATGCTGTTGTAGATCCAAGGGTCAGTGTCAGTGATGAGAATGTAAAGAGAACCGTATCCACCAAATCATTCCTAAAGGCATACAATTCTGCCGCCGTTTCTTATCAGCATGGCCCGATACAGATACTTCAGTATCCTGACTTTACTATTGCTGGTATCGGGCTAACTGCACAGGAGTTCTTTGGTGGTGCATATCCTTGGTCATTTGATGCGGTAAATGGCCCCTTCTTTGTTACGATTGGAGATAGCGGAGAGGATCAGGGGATGAAGTGCGAGGCGGTTGACGATCCCCTCTCTTTCTTCTCTGGCTATGAGGCTATTGATGTATCTGCAATATCTGAGTTCCAGAAGGGTGCAAAGTTTGCCAATGTCACACAGTCTGCTGCCTTGGATACTGCACTTGCCAATAGGGTGTCAGAGCAGACAACCGGGATACTTCAGTCTGGCTTTAACTTCGGAATAACATTTCAAGCATACGCAAGGACTACGGGGAAAGGATCATTTAACCCACATGAACTAAGTGACAGTTGGGTTGTGCTAAAAATCAAGCATAACGGTCAAAACCAATATCTGAAAGTCAACACATCTGGTCAGCTTGAGTGGACGAATACGGAGACATGGTTCGCACATAGGAATGCTGTTGCCGCTGATGATTGGTTTAATGCTATTTGGAGGGCAGAGGATGTCGCCAATACAACTGCCGACGGCACCATAACGGTAAGTATTGGGCCAATCTTTTATAGTGATGCCCTCGCAGGGATTTGGGATTCTGTTATATGGGACAACTTCCAACTGTTCACGCAGCTTGATGATGGCACCGTCAACTACGAGACGACCACATCAATCAACTATATAGACAGGGGCAATCCAAGGACATTTACGAACACTGTCGTTATAGGCGATGGCCCTACTGCGTATAACAAGGGATCAATGTTTTCTGACACAGACCGAACGGTTACGTCAGATTGGGAGGAAAGCACGACTGGACATAGTGGATCTGAAGGACTTGACCATTCATCAGCACTGTCTGCCCTATATCTCAAGAGCATGAGAAAGATGCGGGCCACACACACCTCCTCATACGATGGGTATGGTGATGTGTTGGGTCCGCTTGATGTACTAAACAGAACTTCCGGTCTACACCCATTTTGGTCAATAGACATTGATTGGGTTGCCGAGTCAACGTCAGGCACATGGTACCAGGCTGACAAGTCTATATTTAGCAACGATCTTGAGACAGGCATATCAAAAGGCGCACACGTTCTCGGAGGACTTGGCAGGGGTTCCTCCGGTGATGCCGGATTCAATTATAACCGCATTGGCTCCTCGTTTGACACCCTTATTGCTCGTGAGAGTGACAGACTTGCCACCGTCAATGCAGATGCCACAAGCGGAACCACCGTAACGTGTACGTCATTGGCGTATGCACTCAAGGCGGGCGACCCCGTGTTCTTCCAGAGCAAGAAAACGGGCTACATTATGAAGCGCATCGTGGCGGCTGATGCCGCTGCTGCGGCCACATCCTTTACCGTAACTGTTGCCTTCTCCACAACCGAGCCGCTAAACACAGGCGACCCCATACTTCCTGGTAGCATTACGGGAATGCGGATTGACTTGGATGGCGTATCTATCATCAATACTCACATTAAGAGTGAGGGTGACTATGCCTTCAATGGCACTATCAATGAGCTTACTGGAGAGATAACCGATGCTGGCAGTACCGGATGGGTCATATCAAAGTCTGGAGGTGCAGTATTTAATGACGTTGTTGTTCGCGGAGTCATTGAGGTTGGCTCAGGATCAACGGGTGTTACAAACTATGATGATTTTTCTCTCACAAATATAAGTGGTGACCTTGGTGATATTTCAGGGGACCTTGGTGATATTTCAGGGGACCTTGATAATATAGCCGACGGCACACTGTATTCAAGGGTACTAACAACATCTATTCAGGCTGGCCAGATCAAGCTCACTGAGACAATAGGGGATATTGACAACATTGATGATGGCACTACATATGGGAGAGTAAGGCAGACAATCCTTGGAGCCGGGTATATAAAGGTTGGAAATGCTGGAAGCAAGGATATTAATTTTAGCGGTTGGCTGATTGACAATACTGAAATAGTCGGCCAGCTTGTTGGCGTAGATCAAGTTGTTCTTAATACGACAGGAAAACTACTTGCTGGCGCTGGGGCTGTTACTCTTGATGCAGATGGAATTTCAATTACATCTGGCAGCGGAGATGTGAATAAAGTCAGCTGGTCTGATGGGTCCGAAATATACAGTGGCGGCGGACCCGGCGTCATGGTTATAAATCCAAATACAGACCTATCGGTTACGGCAGATTCACTAAAGGTCAACCCAGGTATTATTCGCTTGGTAAATACAACAGATACTGGCGAGGTAGGGTGGAATACCTTATATGCATCTGGTGGTGATTTATTTCATAGGGATGGAACCGGAACGGCATACAAAATCCTGACCGACGAGACTGGCACAGATACCAACTTTACTCAGGTAGAAATACAGTCGCTTGGTGGTGGTGACTCCGATCAGTGGAGATACAGGACAGTCAATGTTACTGATGGACTAATAACAGGATATGGGACATGGAGTGATTGGGCAGACATATTTGTAACGCCATGATGAAATACACGCTTCCTTTACTTTGCCTGTGCCTCTTGGGTTGCCGCGACATCGTTGTCAATGTCCCGGAGGATGGCCCTGATATGCCAGCAATCTCGGGCATCTGGGAGGGCGGATTTGGCACATACGACTCCAATGGGGATCAGACAACAGCCCCAGAGGACATACGGCGCAGGGACAGCATTCGCCTGAGCATTGGCAACACAGATGACAACTATGCGGTTCATGGCGTATGGACTATTTCCGTATACAGTTACATTGAGCAGGGATTCTCAACGGCATCTTACCCATTCTCGTCAAGCATGATTGACGCTGGCAGCGGAATGTACTCTATGCGCCTCTACGTAAACCAAGGAAGCGCAGTATATGAGATGTGGCTGGATGGAGATGTGCTTATGGTTCATAGGCCAGACACAGGCTATAATCACAGGCTAACAAGGGTCACAGCCTAAACTAAATTTTCACATTTTATTGCGCCGTGTTTAGTCGGTGCAGTACCTTAAAAGATCATGGCACAGAAGCGAGTAACAGTTATCGGCCCCCTTGTCCAGCGTACCAACCAAGGTATTACGCTGACGAAGAATGATGCCTATACACAGGCATCCACGGATGGCAATGCCATCACGGCCTACCTCTATGATGAGGACTCGTTTGAGTCTATGACAGGTGGCGTGGATGTTACTGTTGGCTCACCGACTGGTGCAGCCGCTGATACAGACATTTCTTTTGAGATTGACACGGCAACAGGGATTACGCTGAATAAGCGAACAGAGCGATGGGCATTGCACGTAGTGGATAGCGATGGCAACCAGCTTGTGCCAAATAAGGCGACTGGTGATGCTGTATTTCTGCTACTGCAAAAAGCACCAGCCTAATGGCTTATAGCGAGGAGACATATGCCGCTGATGTGCTGCTAATGCAGTACGCCAGTGACGTAGATGCAGGTCAGTACGCTGCTGATCTGGGCATCTCCGAGTATGCAGCGAACCTTTCCCTGACTCAGTATGCGGCCAACGTGGACATTACCATGTATGCCGCTGACATTAAGATCCTAAGTGCTGAGTCGCTGTACTGGATGCTATTTGAGGACGGCGAGACGATGCTGTACGAGGATGGCGAAATCATGAAGTTTGAGGTCAACTAATGGCTCGTAAGTGGACAGATGCGGCTGTTGCAACAGGAACGTCAGTAGCGGCTGGCGATCTTATCCTGACTGTATCTGACCCGACTGGTACGCCCGTATCCAAGAAGATTACGGTCCAGAACCTCATGGACTCAGAGAGCGTCCGTGAGGCTATCAGAGATCACTTAGGAGACGTTGTAATTCAGGGCGGTGCTAACGTCACGGTCACCCACGACGACCCTTCTGACACCATTACAGTGGCTGTCACGAGCCTTGACGGTGCGGTCATTGGATCTGCTACTGCGGCTGCGGCGACCTTTACTGACCTGACGTTTACTGGCACCCTTACAGGCGATGTCGCTGCATCTAATGTGACGAGCGGCACCTTTGCCGATGCACGTATTGCCGAAAGCAATGTTACTCAGCACGAGGCGGCACTATCTATTACTGAGTCGCAGATTAGCGACTTCGGCACCTATGCAGATGCGTCGCACACCCATGATGCCGCCGATATTGTAACTGGCACACTGGCTGACGCACGAGTCGCGCAGTCCAATGTTACTCAGCACCAGGCTGCACTTAGCATTACAGAGTCTCAGATCAGTGACCTTGGCACCTATGCAACGGCAGCCGCACTTACGGCACACACAGGAGATACTGACAACCCGCACAGCGTAACCGCTACGCAGGTGGGTCTTGGCAACGTAGAGAACACAGCTCTTAGCACATGGGCAGGAAGCACGAACCTAACGACGTTAGGGACTATAACGACTGGTACTTGGAACGGGGATACCATTGCCTCTGCCTACATAGGAAGTCACACCCATGCAGCTTCAGATGTGACATCTGGGACGTTTGCGGATGCGAGGATTGCAGAGACAAACGTAACGCAACACCAAGCGGCCCTCTCAATCACAGAGAGTCAGATCAGTGACTTTGGATCGTATCAGCCTCTTGATAGCGGCCTGACTTCTATTGCCGGGTTGCCCACCATTGCAGATAAGATGCTGTACACCACAGCGTCTGATACGTATGCAACGACCACTCTGACCTCTTTTGCCCGCTCCATCCTTGATGATGCAGACGCGGCTACCGTGAGGACCACGATTGGTGTAGATGCAGCTGGCACCGACAACTCTACTGATGTTACCCTTACTGGGGTATACGACTATCTGACGCTATCGGGTCAGCAGATTACGCTTGGCCAGATTGACCTCGGCACGGATGTAACGGGTACGCTTGGCGACGCAAATGTCGCTGAGTCCAATGTTACGCAGCACGAGGCTGCACTTACGATTACAGAGAGCCAGATCTCTGATCTCACGCACTATACGGATTCCGACGCAAGAACGGCGATTAGCCTGACGACTACTGACTCGTCTGAGCTTTCCTACGATAGCGACACTGGTGTTTTCTCCTATGTGTCACCCACAACGGTAGCAGATGCTAACTCTGTTACGCTTGAGGTACGCAACACTACTGGCTCCACGATTCCCAAGGGCGCAGCAGTTTATATCAGCGGTCACAATGGCAACAAGATCCTGATTGACCTTGCTGATGCTGATGCAAGCGGTAAGTATCCTGCCATTGGTCTTACTGCGGGTGCCATTGAAAACAACAGCGATGGAGAGGTAACGGTTTATGGAGAGCTTGCTGGCGTAAACACCAGCTCATACAGCATTGGCGATGTGCTTTACCTGTCGTCAACGCCAGGGGTGCTTACAAACACGCGACCAACGTCAAGTGCAGATGCCGTACAGAACATCGGTCGTGTAGCCCGATCTGACAGCAATGGTATTATCATTGTATCTGGATCTGGTCGTGCTAACGACATCCCCAACCTAACGAATACACACGTATTTATTGGCGGGGCTTCTGGCAATGAGCAGCGGGCATTGGCAGCGGGCGATATTCTTAGTGGCACGTTCGCTGACGCTCGTATCTCTGAGTCAAGCGTCACACAGCATCAGGCCGCCCTCTCTATCACTGAATCCCAGATAAGCGACCTTGGCACGTACCAGACGCAGGATGCGGGTCTTACGTCTATCGCTGGCCTCACGACGGCGGCAGATAAGATGCTGTACACAACCGCATCAGACACCTACGCAGTCACGGACCTGACCTCTTTTGCCCGCAGCATTCTTGATGACACGAGCGCGGCGGCTGTTCGTACTACGATTGGCGTAGATGCCGCTGGCACAGATAATAGTACAGATGTAACACTTGCGGGTGCGTATGACTACTTAACGCTTAGTGGTCAGCAGATTACACTGGGGCAGATAGACCTAACGACTGACGTTACAGGCACACTGCCATCGGGAAACATTGGGGCGCACACTCATGCGGCCTCTGATATTACAAGCGGCACCTTTGCTGACGCTCGTATCTCTGAGTCAAGCGTTACGCAACACGTAGCGGCCATTGACCACGACAGCCTGCTCAACTTTGTGGCTAATGAGCATATTGACTGGACAAACGCATCGTCCAACTTTGTCACCACGGGGCAGGTAGTGTTTGGAACTGCCACAGCCGCTGGTGCGCTTATGATCGGCGGCGACACACCCGCCATTGTAGCCGACAAACTCAATGTGCGAAGCAATTCCGCCGCAGCGTGGGT
>Ga0255766_10000431_pt1 | contig 37876 bp, 27 predicted proteins | sample 071ome_23_FD_179966 | JGI IMG/M metagenome (GOLD analysis project Ga0255766, IMG submission 179966) | Coastal salt marsh microbial communities from the Groves Creek Marsh, Skidaway Island, Georgia - 071403BT metaG (version 2) | ecosystem: Environmental > Aquatic > Marine > Intertidal zone >...
CAACTGTATATTTCATGTATTAAATTTATAACTAATATATTTAATAAATAATGAGCAAGGTCATTTTAATCACTGGAACTTCTTCTGGATTTGGAAGAACAATAGCTGAAAAACTTCACTCTGAAGGGTACACTGTAATCGGGACATCTAGAAATGCTGAAAAAATTAACTCTGACTATTTAACCATTAAACTTGATATAAATGACTATGAAGCATCAAAGTCTGAAGTTGACCAGATAATAAAGAAATATGGGAAAATTGATGTTTTAGTTAACAATGCAGGAATTAACATTACTGGACCAACTGAAACAATCAAAATGGATGATGTTAAAAGAGTATTTGATACAAATTTTTTTAGTCAGCTTAATTTAATCCAAACAGTCTTACCTCACATGAGGTCAAAAAAAATGGGTTTAATAATTAACATTACTTCAATTGCAGGATATCTCGGCCTTCCTTTTTGGAGTGCTTATTGTGCATCAAAAGCTTCTTTTAGAGTTATAGCTGAAAGTTTAAATATTGAACTTAAAAAGTATAATGTTAACGTTGTAAATATTGCGCCAGGTGACTATAAAACTGAAATTTTGAATAATAGGAGGGATTCAGATAATCCCAGTTCTTCATCTTATTTTCATGAATATGAAAAAATTATTAAAAGTGTTAATGAAAAAATGAATCATGGAAGAGACCCGATTGAAGTTGCCAACTTAGTGTTGAAAATTATTAAAAAAAAGAAACCAAAAATTAACTACATTGTGGGCGGATTTCTCGAAAAGAAAATTACACTGAAAAGTTTATTACCAGATAAGCTTTTTCAAAAAATAATAATGAAACTATATAGCTAAGAATTATGAAATTTTTTATTGATACAGCAAACCTAGACCAAATAAAAGAAGCCCAATCTCTTGGTATACTTGATGGAGTAACAACAAACCCTTCATTAATGGCAAAAGAAGGTATTACTGGTCAAAAAAATATTATTGATCATTATCTAAAAATTTGTGATATAGTAGATGGAGATGTGTCTGCTGAAGTAATATCTGTTGATTATAATGGAATTGTAAAAGAAGGTGAGGAGCTTGCATCACTTCATAAACAAATAGTTATTAAGGTCCCTATGATTGAAGAAGGAGTAAAAGCTATTAGATACTTTAGCGATAAAGGACTTAAAACAAATTGTACTCTTATTTTTTCATCAGGACAAGCTTTATTAGCTGCAAAAGCAGGAGCTACATATGTGTCTCCCTTCATAGGAAGGCTTGATGATATTTCTACTGATGGCCTAGACTTAATTAGTGATATTAGAGATATCTATGATAACTATTCCTATGAAACAGAGATTCTTGCAGCTTCAATAAGACATACAATGCATATAATTGATTGTGCTAAAATTGGTGCTGATGTAATAACTAGTCCTCTATCTGCTATCAAGGGACTTTTAAAACACCCTCTAACTGATATAGGTTTAGAGAAGTTTCTTAGTGATCATAAGAAAGGAAACTAATTTAAATCTAAAGTTTCTTCAATATCTTTAGTAAAAAGATTACTAAAGCCATCAATAATATTTGATTTTTCATCAATAATTATTGTCTTATTTAAAAAAGTCAAAACCCAGCTTTTACTTGACTTCTCAAAATTTTCAAACGAATATTGGTTTCTTAAATCAAGATTTAAAATGTTCTGTGCTTGACTAACCATATCTGTATATGGCTGAATACATATTCCAACGAATCTGTAATCTGGATATAGTGTTTTAAGTTCCTCAACTCTTCGAATAGTTCTCCTGTAGTGATTCATTTGAGTTTGAGACCAGAAGTAAATAAATGTTTTCTGACCTTTAAATTCTGTGTTACTTGAGGTTGTGCTTCCCTCAAAATTAATTATTTCAACATCTGGTAAGAGATTACCTTTTTGCATTTTATTTATATCAACATATAACTTTGTAATTTCATCTAGATATTTTTCAGATGTATTTACATATTTGTAGTAGTCAATAAACTCATCATGAAATTCATTGTTTTTATAATTTAAAATTTCTTCTATAGCAGTTGCTCTTGCTAAATTGTTCTTTAGATATGGGTCACTTATTTGAGAGTCAATAATTAGTAGTTTTTTAACATTAAAATCTGTATTATTTTTTTCATAAAAATAAATCTTACCGCTATCTAATGTCTTTTCATTAAAATAATTCATTAAATACGTTATATAGGGTTCAAAAAGAGATAGATCAGAATTATTTAAGTCAATTCCATCTCTATACTGATAATATGATTCTCTTTTATTTTTTGTCCAATTTGAGCCCCTAATAAGTGCATACCTTTCTAGCTTATTAAAATAATTATACTTTATACTAGATTCAGTGATACTTTTAGATAATTTTTTTTGATCTACAGTTTTATTAAACAAATTCCAAATTCTGAGTTTCTCATTCATCAAGGAGTCTATTTTGTTTTTAAAAACATCACTCTCTTCTCCATAATATCTTGATAGATATTGATTTTCATAATCATCCATATTAGATATGTCAACTAAAAAGTTATTTTTTGAAGAACCTTTTCCACTAAATGTTATTGATTCTTTAAAGTCTTCTATATTAACTCTTATCCATAAGCTGTCTCCATTCTCAATTATTATGTATTGATTTTCAGGCAAGTGTTCAATTCTATAAATACCAGGTTTAATATCTTCAATTTTTTTAAAAAACTTATTTTCTGAATCAAGTTCTAAAGAATCTATTTTGATGTTGTTGTAATAGAAATTAACATAATTAGACGAAGGATTAATTATCTCTCCTCCAAGAAAAAAATCATTTGTTGAATTACTGTTTTTACATGAATAAAAGATAAAAATTATAATAGATAATATTAGTTTAGAAATTCTCAACTTACTATTTTTGCGCATATTTATGTTATCAGTTTCTAACTTATCGTTGCAATTCGGAAAAAGAATCCTTTTTGATGAAGTAAATATAACTTTTTCTCCTGGAAATTGTTATGGTATTATTGGCGCTAATGGTGCTGGAAAATCTACTTTTTTAAAAATTTTATCAAAAGATCTAGAACCTAATACAGGATCTGTTTTTTTAGAACCTGGTAAAAGATTATCTGTATTAGAACAAAATCATAACAGGTATGATGATAAAACAGTTATTGAAACTGTAATTCTAGGTAATCAAAAATTATTTGAATTAAAAAGTGAAATTGATTCAATTTATGCAAAAGAAGATTTTTCTGATAAAGATGCTGACAGAGTAGGGGAACTTCAGGTTTCCTTTGAGGAAATGAATGGGTGGAATGCAGATGCTGATGCTGCTTTTCTTCTTTCAAATCTTGGAATCTCTGAAGAAATACATAATATATCTATGAACGATATTGATCAGAAAGTGAAAGTTAAAGTTCTTTTAGCTCAGTGTCTTTTTGGTAATCCTGATGTGTTGATTATGGATGAGCCAACAAATGATCTAGATTATGCAACTGTAGAGTGGTTAGTAAATTTTATTAATGAATTTGAGAATACAGTTATTGTAGTGTCTCATGATAGATTTTTTCTAGATACAGTATGTACACATATATCAGATATAGACTTTAGCAAGATTAATCACTACTCTGGTAATTATACTTTTTGGCAACAGTCAAGTGAGTTAGCGGCTAGACAAAAGCAGCAGCAAAATAAAAAAGCAGAAGAAAAGAAAAAAGAACTTCAAGAATTTATTTCTAGGTTCTCTGCCAATGTTGCAAAGTCTAAACAAGCCACTGCAAGAAAGAAAATGATTGAAAAATTAAATATTGAGGAAATAAAACCCTCTTCAAGAAGATATCCTGCAATTATTTTTGAGCAAGAAAGAGATGCTGGTGATCAAATTCTTGAACTAAAATCATTATCATATGAAAATGATGGTGAGACATATTTTAAAGACATAAGCTTTAATCTTAATAAAGGTGAAAAGGTTTTGATTCTTTCAAAAAATTCAAGATCTGTTAATTTATTCTATGATTGTATTTCAGGATCTATCAATCCTACAGAAGGTTCTTTCAATTGGGGTGTAACAACTTCTTTTGGTTATCTCCCAATGGATAATCACTCTTTTTTTGATAAAAACATTTCTTTAGTTGACTGGTTAAGACAATGGGCTAATAATGATGAAGAAAGGGAAGAATTATTCATTAGGAGTTTTCTTGGAAGGATGTTATTTAGTGGAGACGAAGCTTTAAAATCTTGTAATGTTTTATCAGGAGGTGAAAAAGTTAGATGTATGTTATCAAAAATAATGATGGGTAAACCAAATGTTTTACTCATTGATGAGCCAACAAACCACCTTGATCTTGAGTCAATAACTGCATTTAATAATTCTCTTATTAATTTTAAGGGCACTGTTCTCCTTAGCTCGAATGATAGAGCATTTGCTGAATCAGTTTCAAATAGAATAATAGAAATCACTCCTAATGGGGTAATTGATAGCTACCTGCCGTTTAGTGAATATATTAATGATGATAAGGTGCTAGCCGCAAGACAGAAGTTTTATAATTAGTTATTTATCCCGAATTACAGCTCCAAAATCTGATTTTATTTTTTCTGACAATCTTGTCATTATCTTGTCAATAACATTGTCTGTAAGTGTTTTTTTAGAGTCGTTAAAAGTAAAACTAATGGCAAATGATTTTTTATTTTTTCCGATTTTCTTATCCTTATACTCATCAAATAAATTGATTTCTTTTAAGATTTTATTCTCTTCTTTATAGGCTAAATTTTTAATATCATCAAAGGAAACATTCTCATCAAGTATCATTGAAAGATCTCTCCTTGAAGATGGAAATTTTGATATTTCCTGATATTTAACTTTTTGTAAGGAAGGTCTTAATAAGTCTAAATTTAAAGTACAGATATTAATCTTTTGATCTAAAGAGAAGTCATGAGCGAAATTTGAGTTAATCTCACCAATGGATCCAATTTTTAGCTTTCCTTTTAAAATATTTAATTTATAATTGTATAATTCATCTTCACTAACTTCATATTTAATATTCTCTATGTTTAAAATCGTAAATATTTTTTCGACAACTCCTTTCAAATAAAAGAAGTTATTTTCTTTATATTTTGTCATCCAATTTTCTTCAAATACACTTCCAGTTACTGATATTAACATTTTTCTTGTTTCATTAAATTCATTATCAATAGTTGAATATACATTACCAATTTCAAATAATTTTAAATCTTTATTTTGTCTATTTATATTATGATTGATAGTTTCTAATGAATTAGGAATTAATGATTGACGCAAGTTTGAAAGTTCAATCCCTTGGGGATTTAATAATTCTACTGAATTTTCATTAAATTTTTTATTAGTTGTTGGTGAGCATATCGAATTATTAATTATTTCATTAAATCCAATCCCAACTAATTGATTACTAATAATCGTTTCAATTTTAAAATTTTTATTATCAGAATTATTCGGAATACTCATTGATATTTTATTATCTATATCAATGTTATCAAACCCAAAAACTCTTAGTATTTCCTCTATAACATCAATTTCTCTAAAGACATCATGTCTGTACTCAGGTGCAACCAAATTAATTCCATCATTACTATGTCCTTTTATCTCAAAATCAAGAGAAGTTAGGATTTGTGTAACTATTTCTTTATCAATAATTTGTCCTGAAATCTTTTCAATTCTATCATATCTTAAATAAATATCTTTGATTTCTTTTTTTAAATTGTCTTCAAGAATTATTTCTGAAATATGACATTCTGGATTAATTTCTTTTATTAATAGAGCGGCTCTTTTTAAAGCATAAATAACTTTATTTGGATCAACCCCTCTTTCATACCTGTATGAAGCATCTGTAAAAAGTTGATGTCTTTTTGATGATTTTCTTATTGTAACAGAGTTAAAAATTGCTGACTCAAGAAATAAGCTATTTGTAGACTTACTAACACCAGAATCAATCCCTCCATAAATTCCTGCAAGACAAAGAGGCTCGCTATTAGAGCATATCATTAGATCCTCATTGTTAAGTTTTATTTCCCTTTCATCTAGAGTTTTAAATTTTGTTCCTGATTTTAGTGATTTAACTGTTATATTTTCAATTTTATCAAGATCAAAAGCATGAAGAGGTTGTCCAATTTCATGCATTACATAATTTGTAATATCAACAATGCTATTAATTGGTTTAAGACCTATCGACTTAAGTTTATTTTGAATTTCTTGAGGAGAATATTCAACATTTATATTCTTTATTACCAAACCAGAATAAAAGGGACATTTTTCTTTATCTTCAATATTTACAGTTATCTCCTTATCAATATTAACTGAACTAAATGAGTTAATTGACGGTAAACTTAAATTAGATTTAATTTTTTTATAGTCTAGAAATGCTTTAAGATCTCTTGCTACACCATAATGAGACATTGCATCACATCTGTTTGGGGTAAGTCCGATTTCCAAAATTTTATCTGATTGTATATTAAACAAGTCACTGATTGGTGTGCCGGGTTTAACATTTTTTTCTAAAACCATTATACCTTCATGTGAGTCACCCAATCCAATCTCATCTTCAGCACACACCATACCATTGCTTACAACGCCTCTTATTTTGGATTTTTTTATTTTTATTTCTATACCTTCATTAGTGTATATTTTTGAGCCAACTTTAGCAACAGGAACAATTTGTCCTTTTTCTATATTTGGTGCTCCACAAACAATTTCAAGGAATTCATTACTACCAATATCTATTGAAGTAACTTTAAGCCTTTCAGCATTAGGATGTTTGCTACACTCTAACACCTTCCCTGCAACAACGCCTTTTAAACCACCTTTTATAGATTCGAAATCTGATATTTTTTCAACTTCTAATCCTAAATTAGTAAGTATCTCAGATATCTCCTCTGGAGTATGATCAGTTTCGAGATAGTCTTTAAGCCAATTAATTGATATTTTCACTAGGTTAGTTTGATAAACAAATATACTTAATCAGCTTATATATCTCCATAAATTTTTTGAATTTGAAGAAGTAGATATTTCATATCTAATAGGTAAATTTTCCTTGTCAATCAATTTGGGATCTTTAGTGAGTATTTTCTCTGCACAACTTTTTGCCTCATTTAAGATATCAAAATCATAAATTATATCTGCTAACTTAAATTTTAAAGCTCCACTTTGTTTAGTCCCTAGCAAATCTCCTGGACCTCTCAGTTTAAGATCAACTTCTGCAAGTTTAAATCCATCACTTACTTTAACCATTGTATCAATTCTAATCTTTGAATCTTCAGATAATTTGTCTTTAGTCATTAAAATGCAATAACTCTCATCATTTCCTCTTCCAACCCTTCCTCTTAGCTGATGAAGCTGAGATAATCCAAACCTTTCTGCGCTTTCAATAACCATAACTGATGCATTTGGTACATTAACACCAACTTCAATTACAGTAGTTGAAACTAGAATCTGAGTTTCTTTTTTTATAAATCTACTCATTTCGTAGTCCTTATCTTTTGAATTCATTTTACCGTGAACAATACTAACTTGATATTCAGGTCTAGGAAATTCTCTAACAATGCTATTATACCCATCCATAAGATCTTTGTAATCTAATTTCTCAGATTCATTAATCAGAGGATATACAAGATATACTTGCCTCCCTTTTTTTATTTCTTTTTTTAGAAAACTAAAAACACTGAGTCTGTTTTTATCATATTTATGAACAGTTTTAGTTTCAATTCTTCCAGGAGGTAGCTCTTTGATTGTAGAAATATCAAGATCTCCGTAAATGCTCATTGCTAGAGTTCTTGGAATTGGAGTAGCAGTCATAACTAGAATATGAGGAGCAGGATTATTTTTTTTCCAAAGTTTTGCTCTTTGAGCAACCCCAAATCTGTGCTGTTCATCAATAACGCTTAGCCCGAGATTATTAAATTGAACAATATCTTCCAATATTGCATGAGTACCTATGAGAATATTAATTTTCCCTGATCTTAAATTTCTATGTACTCTTGTCCTATCCCTAGATTTTGTTGAACCAGTTAACAGCTCAATTTCCACATTTAGATTCCTTGTAAGTTCTCTAATTGAATTATAATGTTGGTTAGCAAGAATTTCAGTTGGTGCAAGAATACAGGACTGATAACCATTGTCAATAGCTATTAACATGACCATTAAAGAGACAATTGTTTTTCCTGAGCCAACATCACCTTGAAGTAATCTATTCATCTGTTTTCCATCCCTAAAATCATTTCTAATTTCTTTTATAACTTTCTTTTGATCTTTAGTTAATTCAAAAGGCAATGATTTATTGTAAAAGTCATTTAAATTATTACCAACCTTTTCAAATTTAAATCCGTTAAGCTTTATTATTCTATCGTTCTTAGTTAACTGAAAACCTATTTGATTAAAAAAAAGCTCTTCAAATTTTACTCTTCTTATTGACTTTGATAATAATTCTTGTGATTCAGGTAAGTGAATGTTTATAAGAGCTTGATATCTATCAATAAGGTTATACTCTTTTAATATCGAAGCTGATAGATTTTCTTTTATATGACTTTGGATAGAATTTAAAAGATTAAAAATTATCTTAACAAAGTATTTTTGTGTTACTCCTTCAGCTATTAATTTTTCAGTTGATGAATATATCCCATGAAGTCTTCTGGGAATATTTCTTTCAAAACTTTCTTTTGTCTTTATTTCTGGGTGAGCAATGGAGACTTTATTTCCATACCAGTTTAGTTTACCGTAAACTACATATTCCTTGCCAACTTTTAATGATTCTTCAACCCAGCTAAATCCTCTGTACCAAATTAAGTCAATCTTACCTGTTTCATCATAAAATTCACAATTAAGCCTATCTCTATATCTAACTTTAGTTTTTTGTATTGATTTTATTTTACCAATAATCTGAACCTCTGAGTTATTAACGGGAAGTTGATTGATTTTAAAAAAACTCATTCTGTCTATATATCTGAAAGGGTAGAAGTCTATTAAGTCCTTTACAGTTTTAATATTTAATTCATCATTAAGAAGTTTTGATCTTAAAGGACCAACACCTTTAATAAATTCAACAGATTGATTTAAAAAATCATTATTCACTTTTTAAAAAGTCTAATGCTAAATTTGTCATTACTTTAACTCCAAGAAGCATTGAACTATCATCTATAAAAAATTCAGGTGTATGATGAGCAGGAGCTTCTCTTTTTTCATTTGTATTATAACCACCTAACTCAAACAAAAATCCAGGAATTTCGTTTAAGTAATATGCAAAATCTTCTGCAAGCGTTTTAGCGTTACTAAGTATTACATTTTCGTTACCGGCAGATTTTCTTAGAGATGGAAGCATTCTATCCATAATTTCAGGATCATTGTATGTAATGTCAGCACCATCATCAATTTCAACTATAGCTTTCCCTCCATATGATTCAGCAATTCCTTCTGAAAGTTCAATAATTCTTTTTTTTATGTAATCTCTCATTCCATAATCTAATGATCTAATAGTTCCAACTAAATTCACTTCATTAGGAATAATATTAAATCTATTTCCACCTTCAACTTTTCCAAATGAAATAACTGCTGGTTCTTTTGTTAATTCAGATTCTCTTGATATAATAGTTTGAATGGAATTAATTATCTGAGCAGTAATTATAATAGGATCAACTGCAAGCCAGGGTGTTCCTCCATGAGCTTGAATACCAATTACTTTAATTGTAAATCTTGATGAAGATGCATAAAAGCCTCTTGGCTTATAGTAAACTCTATTCATTGGTAATTGGGCTGCAATATGAAGACCAAAAATTGCATCTACATTTGGATTTTTTAAAACACCCTCTTTAATCATCATTCTTGCACCACCTTCTTCTCCCGGAGGAGGTCCTTCCTCGGCTCCTTGAAAAATAAATTTTACAGTACCCTCAAAATCTCTATTCTTAGATAATATCTCTGCAGCTCCCATTAAAATAGCCATGTGACTATCATGTCCACAAGCATGCATAATTCCATCATTTATTGACATAAAAGGAAGATAGTTTTTTTCTGTAATTGGAAGTGCATCCATATCTGCTCTTAACCCAACCACTTTACCTTTTCTATTTCCTTCTAGTACACCAATCAATCCATTAACTCCAACATTTCTTGTAACTAATATGCCAAGTGATTCTAGATGGTTTGCTATTACTTCAGATGTTCTTAACTCTCTATTTGAGAGCTCAGGATGTTTGTGAAAATCATGCCTCCATGAAATTACTTTTTGCTCAATATTTTGAATTTGTTCTTCAAGAGATTGAGAAAAACTAAATTGAAAAATCAAAATGAATATAATTAATGACAATTTTTTCATAACTATTGATTTAATTAATGATTATAGGGTAATTAAAATTCATTAATTAGTTAAATTTATAATAATGTTAGAAGATAACAAATCTTATCTAAATGATCTTAATGATGCTCAATTGAGCGCAGTTTTGAAGACGGATGGTCCATCAATGGTAATTGCGGGAGCTGGATCAGGTAAAACAAGAGTTTTAACATATAAAATAGTTCACCTTGTCAACAATGGTGTTGATCCATTTGAAATTTTAGCACTTACATTTACTAATAAAGCTGCTCGTGAAATGAAGCTTAGAATTTCATCAATGATTGGTGAAAGTGACTCAAAGAGCATATGGATGGGAACCTTTCATTCCGTTTTTGCTAAAATATTAAGATTTGAGGCTCACAAAATTGGCTTTACCTCTGATTTTACTATATACGATACTCAAGATTCAGAAAGACTTATTTCATCTATCATTAAAGAAATGAACTTAGACAAGGATGTTTACAGATCAAAATCAATTAGAAATAGAATCTCAACTCTTAAAAATAACTTTATAACAGTTAATGGGTATTTTTCTAATAATGAATTAGTTGAGTCTGATAATCTGTCAAGAAAACCTGAGACAGGAAATATTTATAAAGAATATAATGATAGATTGATCAAATCCAACTCAATGGACTTTGATGATTTGCTAATGAAAACTAATGAATTATTAAATAATCATCCTGAAGTCTTAGCAAAGTATCAGGAAAAATTTAAATATATTCTTGTAGATGAGTATCAAGACACAAATAACTCACAATATCTTATAGTAAAATCTTTATCTGATAAATATCAAAATATTTGTGTTGTTGGAGACGATGCTCAAAGTATATATTCATTTAGAGGAGCAAATATTAATAATATCATAAATTTTAGAAATGATTATGAAGATGTCGAGATCTTTAGGCTTGAACAAAATTACAGATCTACAAAAAATATTGTAAATGCTGCCAATTCAGTTATTGATCATAATAAAAATAAAATTGATAAAGAAGTATGGACAGAAAATGATTTTGGGGATAAAGTTCAAATTTCTTCAAATCAATCAGATATTTCTGAGGCTAGGTCCATATGTCAAAAAATACAAACTATAAATGAATCTAATTTGTCAGATATCGCAATACTATATAGAACAAATGCACAATCTAGACCTCTTGAAGATTCATTAAGACTAAATAAAATACCATATAGAATATTTGGTGGTGTTTCATTCTACAATAGAAAAGAAATAAAGGATATTCTTGCATATTTAAGATTAATTATAAATAGTAATGATGAAGAAAGTTTAAAGAGAGTAATAAATTATCCAGTTAGAGGTATTGGTTTAGTTACAATTAATAAAATAATTATTGCTGCTCAAAAAAATAATCTAAGCCTTTATGAAACTATTAAAAAACATAAAGAATTAAATATTTCTTTTTCATCTTCAGTTTCGTTAAAACTTCAAAATTTTATTGATCTAATTGAGGTTTTAAAAATTGAAAATCAAAAATTAAATGCATTTGATTTAACAAAAGAATTAATTAATAAAGTCAAAATTATTGATGAGCTAAAAAAAGATGAATCTCCTGAAGGAATATCAAGGGTTGAAAATGTTCAAGAATTATTAAATGGTATAAGAGATTTTATTGATGACCAAAAAGAGATAGTTGATTCTAATGATAAACTTTCAGAGTTTCTCTCAAATGTCTCACTCTCAACAGACTTTGATATAGAACAGAATGCTGAAGAATATATCTCCTTGATGACACTTCATTTGTCAAAAGGTCTTGAATTTAAGCATGTTTTTATAGTTGGACTTGAAGAAGATCTATTTCCATCTGCTTTAAGTTATAATACACGATCAGAATTAGAGGAAGAAAGAAGGTTGTTTTATGTTGGAATAACTAGGGCAAAACAGAATCTGTATTTATCTTATGCTAATTCTAGATATAGATGGGGAAAACTTATTTACTGTGAAGAAAGTAGATTCATAAATGAGATTGATAAAAATTTTGTCAATATTACAAAACAAGTTGAATTTAAACCAATAGTTAAAGACTTCTCTAAGAAAAAGATAATTTTTAAACCAAAAGGTAACTTAAAAAGAATTCCATCTTCGTCCTCAAATAACAATTCATTTGATATAAATTATTCTGAAGGGGATAAAGTTTCTCATGAGAAATTTGGAAATGGTAAAATAGTCAAAATAGAAGGAACTAACAATGATGCTAGAGCTGTTGTTAATTTTTTAAAATTTGGTGAAAAAAATCTATTACTAAGATTTGCTAAGCTAAATAAATTATAAAAAAAAAGCGTGAATAATATCACGCTTTTTGTAACTAATCAATAATGATATTAGTCAGGTTTGTTATCTGAACTAATTGTATTACTTGGTGCTGTAGAAGGAACATCCATAGTCATTCCCTCTTCAATAAGTTTTGTGAACTGATCAAGTTTAGGAAGAACAATTATTCTGGTCCTTCTGTTAGCAGCTCTTGACACAGAAGAGTCATTGTCAGCTATAGGCATATAAAAACTTCTACCAGCTGCAACTAGTTTTGTTGGATCAACACCGTAATCATTTTGTAAAATTCTTACAACAGAAGTTGCTCTTTTTACAGAAAGATCCCAGTTGTCGAGAACTCCAGGAATAGTTTCAGCTGCTCTTTCTTGATCAATTAGCATATTGTCTGTATGACCTTCTACCATAAATTCAAGATCTGGCTTATCACTAATTACTTTAGCAATTTTTTCTAAAACTTTTTTAGCTCTAGTTGTTACTGTAAAGCTTCCGCTGTTGAAAAGTAGTTTATCTGAAATAGATACATAGACTACTCCTTTTTCAACGTTGATTTCAATATCATCATCGCTAAGGGTTCCAAGTGAACTCTTAAAGCTTTGAACAAGTGCTAGAGTTACAGAGTCTCTCTTGGTAACTGCATCCTGCATTCTTGTAATTATTAAATCTTTTTCTTTAATACTTTCAAGAGATCTTTCAAGATTTTCTGCTCCTTTTTGAGTAAGAGTAGTTAAATTTCCAATATTGTCAATTAAATCTTGATTATTAGCTCTTAAAAATTTGTTTTGTTCTGATAATGCAGATAATCTCTCAGATGATGCTGAAAGTTGAGTTTCTGCAGCATTAAGCTTTGCAGTAGCACTATCCAATAATTCTTTTGTGTTTTGCTGAAGGCTTTCTAAGTCTGAGTATTTCTTTTGAGATACACATGAAGTAAGAAGTAAACCTAGAACTCCTACAATAAAAATGTTATTTTTCATATCAAAATGTATTGGTTATTAATTAGTCAGATACAAACTTAATATTTTTATGCTAAATTATTGTATTAGAGACTAAAGAAATTTTTCTTTCCTAGAATGAAGTAATTATATACAATACTTTGTATTCCGTAATAGTTTTCTTTTTTTAGAGATTTATCTCTATTCCTTAGAATCATATTAGCTTTTTTAAAATAGCTTAAATGAGCCTTAACAATTGATAGCGAAAGATCTATTCGCGCTAATAGTAAGTATCTGATAGCTGAAATTATATCTAAAATAAATCTAATTAATAGAACATATAATAGTGAATTCAAAGGAAGATTCTTAGTTAGCATCATTAATGAATTCCTGTAATTTAAGTAATTTTTATTAGCTTTTTCTTTTATAGTTGCTGCTCCAACGTGGTATACAACTGAACTAGTAGATGAGAAGCATTCAATTCCTTTATTAAATCCTCTCCAACATAAATCTATTTCTTCCATATGTGCAAAAAAACTTATGTCAAATCCTCCTAATTCATAAAATATTCTTTTTGGAATAAACATACAAGCTCCTGAAGCCCAAAATATTTTACCATCAGAGTACTGATTTATATTTTTTTCTAAAGTGTAAAAAATTCTACCTCTACAGTAAGGGTATCCAAACTTATCTATAAATCCTCCAGATGCACCTGCATATTCAAAATATTCTTTTTTGTTAAAGTTCATTATTGTTGGTTGTACAATTGAATTAGGTTTTTCAATAAATTTTTTCTTGATTGGTTCAAGCCAATTATCAGAAACTTCAACATCATTATTCATGATACATACTATCTCCTCTTTTATTTGTTTTAATCCAAGATTATAACCCTCAGCAAAACCAAAGTTTTCCTTTAATTTAATTATTTGAACTTGAGGAAAGTTTTTTCTTAAAAACTCTACTGAATTATCAGTAGAATTATTATCAATAATATAAATACTTGAATCATTGGATTTCTCAATAACTACTTTTAAATGATTTTTTAGAAGACTTAAACCATTCCAGTTAAGTATAGCTATAGCAATTTTCATCTTTTGTATAAAGTTAAATCTGTTTCTTGTTGATATTCTTTAGTCTCATTATTAAATTTAAAATAAAAGTGAGTTATTCCATTAGTAACTATGATTATTTCACTACGTAATTTAGTATTATATCTCATCACTTGATCAAAATGTTCTTTCTTAATTTTGATATTTGGTGATTTACACTCTACTAGAATTTTTACATCACCTTTATTGTCATATACAACTATATCATATCTTTTTAATACGTTGTTAATGTAAAATGATTTTTCACAATTAATTAAAGATTTTGGATAGTTTTTGGATATTATAAAATGAATAAAATTCTGTCTAACCCATTCCTCAGGATTTAATAAAAGCCATTTCTTTCTTATTTCATCAAATATGAGATTATTGTTATTTTCTTTTTTAATTTTAAATTCAAAAGAAGGAAAATTAAGTTTTTTCATACAATGTCAGAATTTCACAAATTAATTAATGAAATAAATAATGGCAAACTTTCACCAATATATTTGATTCATGGTGATGAAAGTTATTATTCCGATAAAATAATTCAATCAATTACCAATAAAACAATTGGTGAAGATGCAATTGATTTTGATTTTAAAAAGATTTATGCTAAAAAATCAAATGAAAATCAAGAAAATGAGATTGTAGATTTTCTTAAAAGATATCCTCTAGTAGGTGAGTTTAATCTAGTAGTTGTTAAAAACTCTAATAACCTCTCAAATGATTATTCTCTTTTACTTTCTTATATAGAAAACTACGATGCAAAGTCTATTTTAGTACTATCATTTAATGGAACTTTAGATAAAAGAAAAAAGATATATAAAACATGTTTAAAAAATGGAATTGTTTTTGAGTCTAAGAAACTATATGATAGTAAAGTATATCAGTGGATTGAGAAAGAATCTAAAGAAAAATCTCTTAATCTTCACCCTAGTTCTATAAAAATTATATCAGATTTTATTGGAAATAATCTATCTCAAATTGATAATGAGCTTGAAAAGTTAAAACTTAACTCAAATAACGAAGAGATAATAATGCCAGAAGAAGTTCAAAAAATAATCGGATTCAGTAAGGACTATAATTTTTTTGAGTTAACTAAAGTAATAGGAAAAAATAATTTTAAAAAATCACAGGAGCTGATCTCCTACATGTCTAAAAACACTAAAAAATATCCATTACCGGTTATTATTGGAACAGTTTATTCTTTTTTTAATAAGCTATTTACGTATCATTCAATTGAAAATAAAAAAGACGCTCCAAAAGTATTAGGAATAAATCCATACTTTATTGAGGAATATAGGATTGCATCATCAATTTATACTATGAAAAGAATTTCTAAGATTTTTGGTTACTTGCTTGAAGCAGATAAGAGGTCAAAAGGAATCGATTTTGATGCAACCAACACTGAAGGTATTTTAAATGATTTGATTTACAAAATTTTTAAAAATCAATGAGGAAATTATGCCCCTTTTATTTGCACTTATTATATAAATTACTCTGAGTAAAATACTTTTTTTGTAAAGGTTTTAAAATTATTCTGGATTAGATTTTTTTCCGTTTTTAGTAATAATCAAAACAACACCGTTTCTACCTTTTTCTCCATAAATCATAGTTTGACTAAGACCTTTTAAAACCTTTACTTTAAGAATTGTATTTGGATCGATATCAATTAGCCTACTTGTTGAAGAAATGCCATCCCAATAATCGCCTGAAATATTTGAAACACTTGAATTGAACTCAACTCCATCAACAATAATTAGTGGTTGGTTAGATAACATTAAAGAAGACATACCACGAACATTTATACTTGAAGCAGCTCCAGAAGTGTGAGCTGTATTAGTTATTGAGACACCAGATATTTTCCCTCTTAAAGAATTTAATTGTTGACCTGCTCTACCTAAATTATCTTGAGCACTTAGTGAAAATGAAGATAAAATCAATAAAATTATCAATACACTTATTCTCATTTTATAAATTTACAAATAATAATTATAATTTTGTTTTATGAAATCTTTCCTATCCTACTTTTTATTTTTACTACCATACTTTATTTTTTCACAAAACTTTCAGTCTGATCAAAGAGTTTGGAATGAAAATACACAAAGAGCATTTCGTGATTTAGGTAGACTTAAGTTAGCTAAACCAATTGATAATCAGATTGAAGGGTCTATATACTTTGAGTCAAAGTTTAAAGAAGGTAATATTGTTCATTTAGATAAAGAAATAGATATAAAAACTAAATTAAGATATAATGCATTTAATGATGAAATAGAGTTAATTGATAATTCTAATGGTTCTGAATCAATTAAGGTTGCAATAAAAGACTTTGATATTATATCATATTTTGACGATAAGGAATTTATCTTCATGTCTTATATTGACTCTAACAAAGAAAACACAGAAGGTTATCTTAATCCAATTTATAAAGGTCCAAGAGTAAATATTTACAAAAAAGAAAGAAAAAAATTTCTTAAAGGAAAGGAATCTGTAAATTCTCTTGATATAGCTCACCCACCAAAATATACAGATGAAATAGAATACTATATTTCGCTTAATGAATCAAAACCATCATTTGTTAAGCTTTCTAAAAAATCTATTTTAAATACATTTAATAAGTCTAATCTTATAAAGAGCTTTTCCTCAAAAAATAGATTAAAGTTTAGTGAAATATCATCATTAATTGAAATAGCTAGGTTCTACGAGCTAAATAATTAAACCAGTTTTTTAAATTTATTTGGATCTGACTCATTCATAATATTATAAATTTCATCAAAAATATCCTCAAATGATGGTTTGCTGATATAATCTCCATCTGAACCATAGGGTGGTCTATGCTCTTTCGCAGTCAATAATTTAGGCTCGCTATCCAAAAATTGATAGCAATTTTGATTTTTTATAAGCTCTTGAAGTATATAGCTAGATGCCCCCCCTGGAACATCTTCATCAATAATCATAAGCCTATTAGTTTTTTGAATACTCTTTATAATATTTTTAGATATATCAAAAGGAATTAGGCTTTGGATATCAATTAACTCACAGTTAATATTTAATTCTTTTATTTCTTTAGCAACTTTATGAACTATATTCAAAGTTGAACCATATGAAACTATTGTTAAATCATCTCCTTCTTCAAGAATTTCAATTTCTCCAATAGGTGTTTTAAACTCTCCATAATTTAGTGGAAGATTTTCTTTTACTCGATACGCATTTAATGGTTCAATAACAATAGCAGGCTGTTCAATGTCCAATAAACTATTGTAGAATCCTGCAGCCTTTGTCATATTTCTTGGAGTAAGAATAAAAACACCTCTTAAGAAGTTTATCATACCACCTAAAGGTGATCCTGAATGCCATATTCCTTCAAGTCTATGACCACGAGTTCTAACAATTAATGGAGCTTTCTGTTTACCTAATGTTCTATAACTAAATGTAGATAAATCATCACTAAGAATTTGGAGAGCATATAATATATAATCAAGATATTGAATCTCTGCAATTGGTCTTAAACCTCTAAGGGACATTCCTATCCCTTGACCAATAATAGTAGACTCCCTAATACTTGTGTCAAATACCCTATTTTCACCATATTTTTTTTGTAGACCCTCTAGGCCCTGATTTACATCTCCAATCTTTCCTACATCTTCTCCAAAAATGTATACTTTAGAGTTGAACTCTAATATTTTATCAAAATTATCTCTCAGAATTATTCTACCGTCAACTTTATTGGATGTATCTGAATATTCAACTTTTGTATAATCTATATTCTTTAAATCTGAAATTTCAATTGAATATAAATCTGATGAATATTTATTCTCTAAAATATTTAAATATTTATCTCTCCATTTAATAAGCTTTTCTCTATCCTGAGATTCTCCTGAAGGTAGTTTATGTAATAATCTTCTACAAACCCTTATCATATCTGAGAAGTTTGAGTCTTCGATATTAACTATTAATGAATTTATTTCATCATCTAATGGGTTTACTAAAGATTTAATTTTTTCTAATAAATCAATTTTTGCTTCCTTAATAGGTCTTTGATATAACTCCCATGCTAACTTCCTTTCTTCTGTTACATAATTCTTAATTTCATTCTTAATACTTTCAACTTTCTTTTTTGTTGAGATTTTATTTTTAATAATCCATTCTTCAAATTTTCTATTACAATCATAATCTTCTTCCCATTTCAGTCTTTCTTCTGACTTATATCTTTCATGTGATCCTGAGCTTGAATGACCGAGAGGTTGAGTAAGTTCTGTAACGTGAATAAGAACAGGTATATGATGTTCTCTAGCAATTTTTTCTGCATGAGAATATGTTTTTATTAATGACTGATAGTCCCACCCTTTAACTTCTAATATTTCTATACCAGCAGATTCTTTATTAATCTGAAATCCTGATAGAGCCTTGGAAATACTTTCCTTTGTAGTATGATCTTTATTATGAACAGAAATACCATAGTCATCATCCCACACACTAATAACTGCAGGAATTTGAAGAACTCCACATGCATTGACTGCTTCAAAAAATATTCCTTGACTTGTACTAGCATTTCCAATAGTTCCCCATACAATTTCGTTACCATTTTTTGAAAATTTTTCAGAGTCTTCAACATTATTGTTTCTATAAATTTTAGAAGCTAATCCAAGACCAACTAATCTTGACATTTGACTTGCAGTAGGGGAAACATCTGAAATGTGATTTTTTTGAGATGTTTGATTTATCCACTCTTTATTTTCATCTATAAGATCTGTAAGAAAGTGTCCAACCATTTGTCGACCACCTGCCATCCTCTCATAAATTTGATCAGCATGGCCATATATTGCTGAAAAAAATTCTCTAGCAGAAAGTAAATCCTGTGATAATAAAATTGTTAAATCCCTGTAATATCCTGACCTAAAATCCCCATTTTTAAAAAAATGACTCATTACAACTTGAGGCAATTCTTTTCCATCACCAAAAATTCCAAATTTACCTCTTCCAAGTAATACTTCACGTCTTCCTAGTATACTTATTTCTCTACTTAGGCAGATTGTTCTGTAGTCATTTAAAACTTTTTCCTTAAACTTTTTAAAGCTAATCTCTTCTTTTATGGAATTAGATATATTCATTGAGTCAGCAAATTTACAAATAATAAAAACAACTAATTTATAGCCACCTTCTAGAAAATAGTTTACCCAATGATTCCAAGTTGTACGTGACTATAAATCTTATTTTTTTACTGTAACTTTTTTGAGATAATTCAAAACCGTTATTAGAGCTTACTGGAAAGTAAAGTTCAAAGAAATCAGGAAGTAAATTTAATCTTATTCCTGTTCCATAGAAGTATCTTGATTTCTTGTCCTTGTCTTTCAGAATTCCTAAATCTAAGTATGATTCAAACCATTTCCAGATTCCAAAATTTAAGTTTGTTGAAACTATAAAATTATTTGTAGATGGATTTTCAAAAAAAGATTTAAATCCACCTCCTGCCATGATAAATTGTTGACTAAACAAACCTTCTTCTTCAGATCTTCCAATATAGTTTCCATTAAATAAATAATCTACAGATCTACTTAAATTATAATTAAAGTATGTGTTATCTCTATTCTTATTCCATAAAAATTTTCCAAAATAAAATCTCGCCTGGAACTGTCTATTACTATCTAACAATTTTCTATAATCAAAAACAAAGTTAACTTTTCCGAAATTACTAGAAAGTTGAGTATTTAAAGATGTTTTTAGATATTTTATGATGTTTATGTCAGAGTAACTATGACTAAGATTATAAATACTATAATCATTTAAAAATTTATCAGAATCATTAGATTCTTTTTTTATAGTATAGTTTGAAAACGAAAAAGTTCTTAGAATATTCGATCTTAAATTTTTATTATCTCTAAAATTTAATGTGATAGATGGAAAAAAAACATGATACCTCAAATTTTCATCGTAATGATTTGTTGTATACTGAATGTTGTAAATAGTAGAATAATTCTTACCAATTTCGTTATTAACTAGATATTTTAAATTAAATCCTCCAACTAAATTTTCCGCATTAGATGCATATTGACTAAAAATTTCAAATGTAAATGGTTTATTCTTCAATCCTTTATTTAAAATATTTATACCAGGAGATATACCATCATATAAATTATATGTTACTTCAGGTCGTATATAAATGTTTCTTTTTTTTGGATCATCTATATCACCTATTAATCTTAGTCTAATTGGTTTTTGAGAATTTGGTTTATATATCCAATTATTATTTTGATTTAGTTCAGGAATTTTAACATTAGGATTTATAGCAACATAGTCATAATCTAATTTAGGAAGTTCTATTTCCTTAAAAAGATTAAACTTTTCAGAGTAAATTATAGAATCATTTTTTATAAGTCCAACAGAATAGGGGATTTTTAAATTATTTTTTTCTGATATTCTAAATAAGTCTTTATTAGTTTTCTTTATAGACAGATCAATAGATTGTCTTTTACCAATATAATCTTTAAGAAACCATTCTAAGTTATACTCATGGTTTTGACTAAATATTTGATATAGCTCTTTATCAGATTTTACATTTATAATATTTCGAATAAGTAATTTAAATTGATCCTCTCCCAATAAACTTTCAAGATAAATTAGTCCAACACCCGAATGATAAGGTGATGCAATTTCTTCGTTGATTCTTGTTAATTTATCACTTGACTGAAAATCTGCTTGATGAATATTTAGTCTTTGAACATACTCTGAGTAGTTTAAAAAATGATCTGAAAAATTCAGTTTTGAAATTTCGTAATTTTTTATAAATCTATTTCCAGAAAAATAACCAATAAATTTTGCTTTTGGATAAAATTCTTTAATGTACTTGTCAATAAGAAATATTTCTAATCCCTTGTATATCCAATGAAAGTCTCTTCTATTTAATTCAGTAATGCTATTTAAGTAGTTTAGAGTAAATGACTTTAAAAAAAATATTTCTTCTAAAAAATTTTGAGGAAATGGACTTAAAAACTTAGGTAGCTGATTTAATCCATAAAATGGACTTAATTCATAATCACTTTTAGTTGCTAGAATTTTACTTTTATTTGTAAAAAGAAAATAATCATTAATAAATTTAGAAATTCTATTGTAAACATATTGGCTTTCTGAAATTGAAGAAAACTTAAATATATCCGTTTCAGTTATGATACCGTTATTCTCAAATGTCAATAACATATCATCTTTTAAAATATTAATTTTTATTTCCCTTTTATTTATACCAGTTAATCTTATTAATTTTTGATTTCCAACAAAATCTTCAGATAACTTATCAAGATTTGAAAATAATTTATAATCGTCCCTAATTTTAAAAATTATCGAATAATCAGAAAAGTTAACAGACTGATCATCAAGATTTAGATTACTTTGTTTTGCCCATTTTGTTTGATTTAAACTTGAAATAATAATAATCCAATTTTTTAAATAAAAATTACTATTATCATAACCGTATCCTGTAAATTTTGAATCAGGTAGTCTAATTGAATAATCAATGTAAATCTCAACAGATTCATTAGGTTCTAATGGTTTTGATAGTTTTATTTCAATGATATCATTATCCTTTGTTCTCTGCCATTCTTTTAAATGTTCTGATTCTATTTTATTAATTGAAGTAAAGCCTTTTTGTTTTTTCTTTGAGAAAGTGAATGATCTAGAGTATTCATCAGAAAGTCTTTTTGCAAGTTTGGTTGTATTGTCACTATACGAATTTGACCAGTCTTCAAGAAATAATTCATCTAAACTGAATTTTGAATTATTCTTAAATTTGATTTTTTGCTTAACTATTAAAGTTTGATCTTCTGGATATAACTCTGCGTCTATCTCATATAAAGTATTGTTTTGCCCATTAATTATTGTGCCAAAAAATAAAAAATAAAAAACAATAAAATATTTTTTCATTATTTCATTTCTTTAAAAAGATATTTACCAGTGTAACCTTTATCATTCTTTATTATTTCGATTGGACTGCCAGCATCAACAAGATTACCCCCTCTTTTTCCACCTTCAGGACCAATGTCTATAATATGATCTACTTGTTTAACAACATCGAGATTATGTTCAATAATAATTATTGTATTTCCTTTATCAACCAATTGATTAAGAACGTTTAACAAAACCCTTATATCTTCAAAATGAAGTCCAGTAGTTGGTTCGTCAAGAATATACAATGTATTTCCTGTATCTTTTTTTGACAACTCACTAGCTAATTTAATTCTTTGAGATTCACCTCCAGATAAAGTTGTTGAAGACTGTCCAAGAGTTATATATCCAAGACCGACATTATCAATGGATTTAAGAATATTGTAAATTTTAGGAATAGATGAAAAAAAATCTAAAGATTTTGAAATACTCATATTAAGTATATCTGAAATTGACTTACCCTTATATCTAACTTCAAGAGTTTCTCTATTAAACCTTTTTCCATTACAATCCTCACACTCTACAAAAACATCAGGAAGAAAATTCATCTCAATTAATTTCATTCCTCCTCCTTTACAGTTTTCACACCTACCTCCAGAAACATTGAAGCTAAATCTACCAGGTTTGTAACCTCTGGTTTTTGCTTCAATAGTTTCTGAAAAAATTTTTCTTATTTCACTGTAAACTCCAGTATAAGTTGCAGGATTGCTTCGAGGTGTTCTACCTATTTGCTGCTGATTAACCTCAACAACTTTATCTATATTATCAAGCCCATCAATTTTTTTAAATTTTAATGGTGACTTTAGTGAATTATATATCTTTGAATTAATAATCGGGTATAAAGTTTCATTAACTAAGGTTGATTTTCCACTTCCAGATACTCCTGTTACTGCAATCATTTTTCCAAGAGGAAATTCAACATCTATATTTTTTAAGTTATTGCCTTCACACCCATAAATTTTTATAGATTTACCATTTCCTTCTCTGATTTTCTTTGGTACTTCTATCTTTTTAATTTCATTTATATAATCTGCAGTAATTGTTTTTGCTTTTTTAATTTTTTCGGGTGAACCCTCGTATATTATTTTACCTCCATTTATACCTGCATTTGGCCCTAAATCAATTATATGATCAGAACTTAAAATCATTTCTTTATCATGCTCTACTACTATTACTGAGTTTCCAGAATCTCTTAATTTTCTTAATGAATCAATCAGTTTTATATTATCTTTTTGATGAAGTCCTATACTAGGCTCATCTAATATGTACAAAACTCCTACAAGTTGTGATCCAACTTGAGTTGCTAGTCTTACTCTTTGAGCTTCCCCTCCAGATAAAGATTTTGTAGATCTTGATAAAGTTAAATACTCTAATCCTACATCAAGCAAAAACTGTATTCTTATTGAAATCTCTTTAATGATTTCCTCTGATATCTTTAGATCTTTTTTTGATAATTTATTATTTAAGTCTTTAAACCAATCCTTAAGCTCCAAAAGGTCCATTTCTGTTAGTTCAAAAATATTTTTTTCATCTATTTTAAATGACCTAGATTCAATTTTCAATCTGCTTCCATCACATGTGCTGCATTTATTGACATCTACAAATTGCATAGCCCATCTTCTTAAAGTTTTTGATTCATTATTATTAATTTGCTCTTTAATAAAAGACTCAATACCCATATAATCAATATTATATTCTCTTTTTACTCCAAGCTCTTTAGAATTAATTACAAAACTTTCCTTCCCTCCGTTAAGTATAAAATTCAATCCCTCCTCAGGTATTTTATTTATAGGGTCACTTAATGAAAAATTATAATATTTTGCTATTAACTCAATCTGTCTATATATCCATGAATTATCTTTTTTCCCTATGGGTAAAATTCCTCCATTATTAATTGATATTGAGTCATCAGGGATAAGTTTATTAAAATTTATATTAAATTCTGTTCCAAGCCCATTACACTCTTCACACATCCCTTTAGGAGAATTAAAAGAAAATGTGTTTGGCTCCGGTTTTGGATAGGATATTCCACTTTCGGGACACATTAAGTTTCTGCTAAAATATTCTGGTTTACCTGAATCAGAGTCCAATATGAAAATTGTGTCGTTACCAAATTTCATAGCTATTTTAATTGACTCCGATAAAATCCTTTTTGATTCAAAATCATCTTTAACAGATAAATTGTCTACAACTAAACTAATATCATGAGTTTTATATCTGTCTAGTTTCATTCCTCTTTTTATGTCAATAATATCACCATCAACAATAACTTTTGAAAAGCCTTGTTTGATAAAGTTTTCAAATAAATCTCTGTAATGACCTTTTCTCGATCTAATTATTGGTGATAGAATAATTATTCTTTGATTTAGATACTTATCACAAATTAGTTTGATTATTTCCTCATCGGTATTTTTCACCATTTTTAAATTGGACTTATAACTATAAGCAATTCCAATCCTTGCAAACAATAATCTAATGAAGTCATAAATATCAGTAACAGTTCCAACTGTTGATCTTGGATTTTTACTTGTTGTCTTTTGCTCAATTGCAATAACTGGTGAAAGACCTTCAATTTTTTCAACATCAGGTCTTTCATAATTTCCGACAAATTGTCTAATATATGCTGAGAAAGTTTCCATATATCTCCTCTGACCTTCAGCATGAATTGTATCAAAAGCTAATGAAGATTTTCCACTTCCAGATAATCCCGTAATAACAACAAGCTTTTCCCTAGGAATCTCTAAATCAAGATTCTTTAGATTATGAACTTTTGCACCTTCAATTTGAATTGTGTTGCTCAAATTATAATATTTATTTATTCTATTGCTGAAGAATAATGTTCTCTTCTCAAATCAGGTCCTCCAAATACTTTTCCATTATCGTCAATTAAAATAGCATCTACAGCCCCAATGTCAGATCTTTTATATACTCCAAGAGTATCTCCCTCGATAGGAAGTTTTACAATTAAATAATTTTTTTGACTTAAAATTGAATTCAGATCATTACTGTATGCCTCATCCTCCATTACAATTAAATCTGGATACCATTGATGGTGAAAGCGGGGAGAAGAGACAGCATCATTTACATCCATGTTGTATTCAAGAACATTCAATATTGTCTGAAATACAGATGTTATTATACTTGGTCCACCTGGAGAGCCTAATATTAAATGTGGTTTATTGTTTTTTAGTACAATAGTAGGAGTCATTGCACTAAGCATTCTTTTTTTTGGTTGAATTGAGTTTGCTTCGCTACCAATTACTCCAAAAAAGTTAGGATATCCAGGTTTTGAGCTAAAGTCATCCATTTCATTATTTAAAAAGAAACCGGAATTTTCAACAAACACTTTAGACCCAAAACTATTATTAAGTGTGGTTGTCACGGATACTGCATTGCCTTCTTTATCTAAAATAGAGAAATGAGTTGTCTCATAACTTTCATTAAAAATAATTTTACCAGGTTTAATTTCTGAAGATGGTGTTGCTTTATCCCAAGAAAAAGTACTCATTCTATCCTTAATATATTTCTCATCCATAAATTCATAAACAGGTAGGTCCATGAAATCTGGATCACCCATTAAATCACTCCTATCTGCAAATGCTCTTCTTTCAATCTCAGTAAGTAGTTGAACATATTCAGGTGAGTTATGTTCAATTTTAGATAGGTCAAAGTTTTCAATAGCCTTCATCATTTGACCTAAAATAACTCCACCACTAGAAGGAAATGACATTGAAATAATATCATAGTCTTTATATTTAAATCTTACGGGATCTCTCCATACAGATTTATATTCACTAAGATCTTCCATAGTCATAATTCCACCACTCTCTGAAATTGTTTTAATCATATCTTCAGCAACCTTACCCTTATAAAAACCATCAGCACCTTTATTCATTATTTCTATTAAAGTATTAGCATACATCTCATTAGTAATCGTATCACCTGATTTATATTTTTTAGAATAGATCGAATTACTTCCATTTAGCTTTATAAAATCATCTCTTTTTTCATTTAACTCATCTTCCAGGTATTTAGTGACTAAATAACCATTATTTGCTAGATCAATTGAAGGCTGAAATAATTCTTCAATTGGTAGTGTTCCAAATTTTTTATGTATTTCAAAAATTGCAGAGACAGTCCCAGGAACACCTACTGCTAAACCACCTGTCGAGCTTAATCCTCCAATAACATTACCGTTTTCATCTTGATACATTTTCTCAAACGAACCATTAGGTGCAGTTTCTCTAAAATCTAGAGTTCCATCAGTTCCATCTTTTAGTTTATATACCATAAATCCTCCACCAGCAATATTGCCTGCAGTTGGATGACTTACAGATAAAGCTAATTGAACACCAATCATTGCGTCAAATGCATTGCCACCTTTTTTCATAATTTCTATACCAATATCAGATGCATCTTTTCTGGCAGAAACAACAGTTGGTGTATATTCATTTCCACAGGAAATAAAAGAGAAAAATATGATCAAGATTAGTAAATATCTCATAAGAAAAAATTTGGTGTAATTTACAATTTATATATTTACATTTCTAATGACTTTAATAAAAAATATATCAGGATTTAGAGGCACAATAGGAGGAGTAAACAATGAAAATTTAACTCCAATAGACATTGTAAATTCTATTGCTGCTTTTTCATTATTAATTAAAGAAAATAACCCTAACTTATCTGATTATACAGTAATGACTGGAAGGGATGGAAGAAAATCAGGAGAATCTATTCTTAATATAGTTAATTCTGTTTTTTCATCGATGGGAATAAATGTAATTAACTGTGGAATTTCTACTACTCCTACTTTATGTTGGGGTGTCCTAAATAACAAATCAGTTGCGGGTTTAATGATAACAGCAAGTCATAATCCGGAGGAATATAATGGCTTAAAATTCTTTAATTCAGATGGTGAATTTTTGTCAAGAGAAGATGTTGATAAGCTAATAAAATATTCTGAACATGATTCATTTAAATTTTCATTAAATGATGATTTAGGTATAATAACAAAATATGATAATTTAATTGATGATCATATAGATGCGATTGTTAATTTAGAAATATTACCATTAAAAGACATACAATCCTTAAAACTCTTTGTTGTTGCTGATGCAATAAACTCAGGTGGTTCTATCGCATTACCAAAACTATTTGAAAGACTATCAATTAATTATAAAATAATTAACTCTGATATAAATGGAAGTTTCTCCCATACACCAGAACCACTTAAAGAAAATTTGAAAGATTTATCAAAAAAAATTAAAGAAAATAATGCAGACTTTGGATTAGCTGTTGATCCTGATGTTGATAGACTAGTCTTTTTTGATGAAAATGGAGAAATACTTGGTGAGGAAAATACTCAAGTGTACTGCTCGGACTTTGTTCTATCTAAATTAAAAGGTGATACTGTTTCAACACTTTCATCTTCTAATGCTCTCAAAGACTTAACACTTTCTTACGGTTGTAATTATCACTCTACACCTGTTGGAGAGATGAATGTAGTAAAGAAAATGAAAGAGGTAAATGCTGTAGTAGGGGGTGAGGGAGGAGGAGGAATCATTTATCCAGTTCTTCACTATGGGAGAGATGCATTGGTAGGTATTGCTCTGTTTCTTGCTTTATTAGTCAATAGATCTTCTAAAGTCTCAAAGTTAAAGGATGACTTTCCTAATTATTACATGAAAAAATTAAAGATTACTCTAAAGGATTCAAATGTAATAGATCAAGTTTTTGGAAAGTTAGTTTCTAAATATTCAGATTTATCACCAAATACTGAAGATGGAGTTAGAATTGATTTTAAAAATGGTTGGGTGCATATGAGAAAATCAAACACTGAACCCATTATAAGAATTTTTTCTGAGTCAGACACACAAACCAATGCAGACAAAATTGCTGGTGATATTGAGAAAGAAATTAAAAATCTAATTAATTAGGTATTTAAATCTATTATGCGACCAAAAATATTGATTTGGATCTCTGTATACTTGATCTTCTAGTAATTTGATAAATTGATCTGTTATACTGTACTTAGAATCCTTATTATCATTTATCTCAATAAATTTAGTTCTATAATAACCTCTTTTAACTCTACTTATATCTGCAAAAACTACTGAAAGATTATAATCTTTTGCAAATCTTTCAGCTCCTGTAAATATTGGAACTTTATGACCAAAAAAATAATTTATATATGATTTTCCAACATTACTAGGTGACTGATCAGCGGCAAATCCAAACAAGTAGTTTTTATTATTATCAAGGGAGGACATAAACTCCTTTATTTTATATCTAGAAACCAAGAAGGCATTATGTTTTTTTCTTATTTTTTTAAATAATCTATCAAAATACTTGTTTGTCAAGGGCGTATATATTCCATAACCGTTACCCTTGGTATGATATCCTATTGATAACATCCATTCAAAGTTTGAATAATGTCCTAACAATAAAATTATATCTTTTTTATCATTTTGTATTTTTTTTAGTAGATCAATGTTTTCATATCTATATCTTCTTTTCATGTCGTTTTCACTCATACCATATGCCTTAATACTTTCTAGTGTTATATCTGAAAAGTGTTTGTAAAATCCTTTTTCTATTTTGACTAACTCTTTCTCTGTTTTTCTTGGAAATACAAGTTTTAGGTTTTTACGAACGGTTTTTAGTCTATACTTAAAAACTCTGTAGAGAAGAAGATTAATTAAATCAGACAGTCTGTAAATTAAACAGAAAGGTAAAAGAGATACAATTTTAATTAATGGATAAGATATAAGGTATATAAGAAGTTGCAATTATCAGTCATTTAATGATAATGCAAATTTAATTCTTTCTTCGAGATCGTTACCTCTTAAATTTTTACCGATTACAGTTCCAGTATTATCAATTAGATATGACTGAGGAATAGCTCTTATGCTATATCTTCTAGCAACAGGATCATTCCAAAAACTTAAATTGGAAACTTGAGTCCAAGGTAGGTTGTCATCTTCTATAGCCTGTTCCCATTGTTCTTTAGTTCTATCAAGAGAAACTCCAAGGATATCAAATCCATTTTGATTGTACTTTTTGTATAACCTTACTAGATTGGGGTTTTCAACTCTGCAAGGTCTACACCATGCAGCCCAAAAATCAAGAAGTGTAACAGTATTGCTTTTAGTTATTTCACTTAGAGTAACATTAGTACCATCGATACTTGGTGCAGTGAAATCAGGAGCGATCTCACCAACCTGGATTGGATTCTCAAACTGACTTAATAAATCTGCTATATTTTTACCAATATTACTAACTTTAATTCTATTAGAAAAGCTTTCATAAACGTCAATAATACTATCTTTATTGACCTTATTTTCAACCATAAAAGCCTCCAATAAAAGAGCAGACATATAAGAGTCTAAATTATTTATAATAAAATCCCATTCATAAAGAAGAACTTCTTGCTCTTTTCTATTGTAATCTTTTTCTAATTTCATTGCAGTTTCAACATCTCCATTCATAATAGCGTCTTGAGCAGTTGAGGATATACTATTCATGTTATCTACTAGAGACTTTGTTTCAGATTTATATTTTATAAAATCATCATTTGAAATTGTTCCGGAGACAGTAGATCTTGTAAGATTATCTTTGTTCAAATTAGCAGTAATATTTCCTGTTTCAAGAATTGCTAAAACATATCCATTAACACCTTCAACTTGTAAATAGCTTATTTCTGGAGAAGCAGATACACCTTTAAAAGAGAACTCATTTGATTTAACAACAGTTGAGTCCATTATGAAAGGTTGATTATTCTCGTCAGCCATAAGAACATATACTTTTGTACCATCATCAACATTAACTGAACCATTTATAATGTATCCATTGTCATTGCTACAAGAAATTACAAGAATAAAGGATATAAGTGTATAGATATATTTCATCAAAATATTTTGGTCAAATTTAATCTTTTAAAATTAATATCTTTAGTTAACAATTTGTTAATGTAAATGTCTGAAATTAAAATAATTACTCTTTTTGAAAAAATACTTGATAAATCATCAATAATTACAGGTGACAAACTTAAATTAAGATTTTATCATATATGGAAAACAGATATACCCTTAGAATCAATTTGTTTACTTCTTCCTAAGGACACAAATGAAGTGTCAGCTATATTGAGAATCTGTAATGATAATAATCAAGAAATTGTTATTCACGGTGGACTTACTAATCTTGTTGGTTCAACAAAATCTTCTAAAAACCAAGTAGTTGTTTCACTTGAAAAAATGAATAAAATAATTGAAATTGACGAAAAAGGTAAAACTGTTACATGTGAGTCAGGGGTAATAATTGAAGATATTATTACTTCTGTTAGAGAAAAAGATCTTCTTCTTCCATTAAATTTTGGAGCTAGAGGTTCTGCGCAAATAGGAGGTGCAGTTTCAACTAATGCTGGAGGATTAAGAGTATTTAAGTATGGTATGACAAGAAGCTTAGTATTAGGTTTAGAGGTTGTTCTTCCTGACGGAACTGTTATATCATCTTTAAAAAAACTAATAAAAGACAATTCTGGATATGATTTAAAACACTTATTTATTGGCTCTGAAGGAACGCTTGGAGTAGTGACAAAAGTTGTTCTAAGATTATATAAGCACCCTAAGACAAGATATACTTCTCTTGCTGCTACTAATGACTATGAAAAGGTATTAAAGCTATTGAACTTCATGGAGGATAAAATTTCAAATAACCTTACTGCTTTTGAGCTTTTCTGGAATGATACCTACAAGCAAATGGTCAGTGATAAAACAATGTATAACAAATATCTTACTGATAACTATAAATATTATGTTTTTATCGAATATATGGGTGGAGACTTTGATAATGACTACAATGCTTTTGAAAAAGTTATTATGGAAGTGCTTGATAAAGGAATTGTTAAAGATGCAGTCTTAGGTAAGGATGAGAAAGAGCAACTAAACATTTGGGGAATTAGAGAGGATGTAGCTGTTTTAGCTGAAGAAAGAAAATTTGATCAGCATTTTGATATAAGTATTCCTATAGCACAAATTGGAGAAGTTATTGATAAAATAATTATTGAGCTTAAAAGTTGCAAAGGTGTAGAAACAATATTTCCATTCGGTCACGTAGCAGATGGTAACATACATTTTATAATTGGAAAAGATTCAGATGATAATGATTTAAAATCTAAGATTAACGAAATAATATATAGTAACACGGAATTAGTTAAAGGGTCAATCTCAGCAGAACATGGAATAGGTCTAGATAAAAAGAAATATTTGATAAAAAGCAGGAGTAAAGATGAGATTGAACTTATGAAAGTTATTAAAAAATCTATTGATCCAAAAAATATATTAAATCCCGGTAGAGTATTTTAATTTAAGATATTATCTTTATAACTCAAGCTATGGCAGGAAATTCATTCGGTAATATCTTTAAAATTTCATCCTTTGGTGAGTCTCATGGTAAGGCACTAGGTGGAGTTATAGATGGATGTCCTGCAGGTATAGATATTGATATAGATTTTATTAATTCTGAGTTAAATAGACGAAGACCTGGACAGTCTGAAATTGTTACTCAAAGAAAAGAAGATGATTCTGTTGAATTTTTATCTGGAATTTTTGAAGGTAAATCAACTGGAACTCCTATTGGATTTATAATTACCAATCAAGATCAAAAGTCAAAAGATTATACACACATAAAGGATAGCTACAGGCCATCTCATGCAGATTTTGTTTATGATAAGAAATATGGTTTTAGAGATTATAGAGGTGGTGGTAGAAGTTCAGCTAGAGAAACTGTAGTTAGAGTTGTTGCTGGAGCTATTGCTAAACTTCTTTTAAAGAATGTTAAGATAAATGCTTTTGTTTCGTCAGTTGGAAAAATCAAATATGAATTTGAAAATTCAAATGTTGAGTTTGAAAATATTGAAAAATCAGTTGTAAGATGTCCTGATCTTGATAAGTCCAAAGAAATGGAAGATTTAATTAAACAAACAAGAAAAAATGGAGATACAGTTGGTGGAATTATTTCTTGTATTATAAGTGGAACTCCTGTTGGTCTTGGAGAGCCAGTTTTCAACAAGCTTCATGCTGAGCTCGGAAAGGCAATGCTTTCAATTAATGCTGTTAAAGGCTTTGAATTTGGAAGTGGTTTTAAAGGCTCTAAAATGAAAGGATCTGAACATAATGATTCTTTTAATGAGGATGGATCTACAAAGACAAACTATTCTGGTGGGGTTCAAGGTGGTATATCAAATGGTATGGATATATATTTTAATATTGCATTTAAGCCTGTATCCACAATAATGAGAGACCAAGATTCTATAGATAATAAAGGGAATAAAGTTAAAGTTCAAGGCAAAGGTAGACATGATCCGTGTGTTGTTCCAAGAGCAGTACCCATAGTAGAAGCTATGGCTGCATTAGTTCTTGCTGACTATCTATTATTAAGTAAACTATCTAAAATATAATTATGAAACTACATTGGAAAATAATTATTGGAATGGTTTTAGGTGTTGTTTTTGGACTTGGTATGTCTCAAACATCATTTGGATCTGATTTAATAAAAGATTGGGTAAAACCATTTGGTACAATATTTATCAATTTACTGAAACTAATAGCTATGCCATTGATTTTAGCTTCTTTAGTTAAGGGTATTTCTGATCTAAAAGACATTTCTAAATTATCTACTATTGGAACTAGAACACTTGGAATTTATATATGTACTACTGTAACAGCTGTTATTATTGGACTAATCCTTGTAAATATTGTTCAACCTGGGAGTACTATTACTGAAGAAACAAGAATTGATCTTGTTCAAGAGTATGAACAAGGAGTAATTGAAAAGAAGCAACAAGCTCAACAGCAAGTTGAAAGTGGGCCACTCCAGCCATTAGTTGATATTGTGCCTGCAAATATTTTTGACGCTGCTACAAATAATAGAAATATGCTTCAGGTTATTTTCTTTGCAATATTCTTTGGGATTGGAATAATTCTAATTGATCCTAAAATTGCTAAACCTGTAAAAGATTTTTTTGATGGTCTAAATTCTATAATACTTAAACTGATTGACTTAATAATGGAATCTGCTCCATATGGTGTATTTGCCCTTCTAGCTACACTTGTTGTAGAATCTCCTAGCTTAGACTTGTTTATTGCATTAGGAATGTATTCTATAACTTTAATTATAGGACTAATCCTAATGATAATAGTCTATAATATTATTGTAAAACTGGCAACTAATGTTAATCCTTTAACATTTATGAAGGGTATTTCTGCTGCTCAACTATTAGGTTTCTCTACAAGCTCAAGTGCAGCTACATTACCTGTCACAATGGACTGTGCTGAAAAGAACTTAGGTGTAGATAAAGAAATATCAAGTTTTGTCTTACCAATTGGAGCAACAGTTAATATGGATGGGACTAGTCTCTACCAGGCGGTTGCTGCTGTTTTTATAGCTCAAGCATTTGGTTTAGATCTTAGTCTAGGTGCCCAGTTAGGAATCATAGTTACTGCTACTCTTGCATCAATTGGAGCTGCTGCTGTTCCTAGCGCAGGAATTGTTATGCTTGTAATTGTTCTTGGTCAAGCAGGTATTCCAGAAGCTGGATTAGCTTTAATAATTGCTGTTGATAGACCTCTAGATATGTGTAGAACTATAGTTAATGTTACAGGAGATGCGGCTGTTTCAATGATTGTTGCAAAATCTGTTGGAAAATTAAAGGATCCAAAAGATGTCAATAAAAATTGAAGATTCTTGGAAAGAGCTTCTAATTTCAGAATTCAATAAAAATTATTTTAAAGAACTTATTTCATTTGTAAAAAATGAATATTCAATATCTAACTGTTACCCAAAGGGATCTGAAATTTTTTCAGCTTTTGATAAATGCCCAATTAATATATTAAAAGTTGTTATAATCGGTCAAGATCCTTATCATGGTCCAAATCAGGCAAATGGTTTGTGTTTTTCTGTTAATAATGGAGTTAATCATCCACCATCATTAATAAATATTTTTAAAGAAATTGAATCTGACTTAGGTATTAAGTATAATGATAGAAATGGAGATCTTAGTAGGTGGTCTAGACAAGGTGTAATGCTTTTAAACTCCACGTTAACTGTAAAGCAAGGAATAGCTGGAAGTCATCAAAATAAAGGATGGGAATCGTTTACAGATAGGGTAATTGAAATAATATCTAAGGAAACAAATAATACTGTATTTTTATTATGGGGTTCTTTTGCAAAGCAAAAAAAGAAATTAATTAATGATAAAAAACATAAAATTCTTGAATCAGGCCATCCATCTCCTTTAAGCGCAAATAGAGGATTATGGTTTGGAAATAAGCATTTTAGTTTATGCAATGAACATCTAAAAAAAAATGGAAAAAAAGAGATTGATTGGTCTTTATGAAATTTGATGTAAAAAATATTGATAAAAAAGTTTTATTGAATCTTTTTAAAAACATGCTCAAATCAAGAATGATTGAAGAGAAAATGATTATTCTTCTAAGACAAGGAAAGGTATCAAAATGGTTTAGTGGAATTGGTCAAGAAGCTATTTCTACTGGTGTAACTCTTGCTTTGGAGAGTGATGAATACATACTTCCTATGCATAGAAATTTATCTGTATTTACATCAAGAGAAATTCCTTTAGATAAATTATTTGCTCAGTGGCAAGGTAAGCAGGAAGGATTTACAAAAGGAAGAGATAGAAGTTTTCATTTTGGGTCTAATGAGCATCACATAGTTGGAATGATATCACATTTAGGACCTCAAATGGGAGTTGCTTGTGGTATAGCTCTTTCTAACATACTAAAAGGTAATAACAAACTTTGTGCTGTTTTTACTGGAGATGGAGGTACTAGTCAAGGAGATTTTCATGAATCATTAAATCTAGCATCAACCTGGAATCTTCCTGTAATATTTTGTATAGAAAATAATGGATATGGACTATCTACACCAGTTAATGAGCAGTACGCTATTGAAGACCTTGCAGATAGAGCAGCTGGTTATAACATGGATTCATATGTAGTAGATGGAAATAATGTTATTGATGTTTACAACTGCTTAATAAAAGTTGTTAAGAAAATGAGGTCTAATAAAAAGCCTGTGCTAATTGAATTTAAAACATTTAGAATGAAAGGTCATGAAGAGGCAAGTGGTCAAGCTTATATAGATCCTAAAATAATAGCAGAGTGGGCTAAAAGGGATCCAATAAAGCATTTTGAAGAATTCTTAGTTAAATCTAAAAATCTAGATAATAAAACTCTTAAAGAGATTAAAAATGATCTTGAAAAAGAAATTGATTCTAACTGGGATAAGGCTAAATCTTATAACGAAACTCAGTTTGATAAAAACTTAGAACTTAATGATGTTTACAAAAACTTTATACCAGCTAAGAATCTTTCAGATAACTCAATTAATAAAGAAGTTAGATTTGTAGATGCAATTAAGAATGGAATTGATGAATCTATGTCAAAATATGAAAACCTAGTGATTATGGGTCAAGATATTGCAGAATATGGAGGTGTATTTAAAGTAACTGAAGGTTTAATTGAAAAATATGGGAAAGAAAGAGTTTTTAATACACCACTTTGCGAGTCAGCTATTCTATCTACTGCATATGGCTTATCTATAGGAGGATATAAATCAATTGTTGAGATGCAGTTTGCAGACTTTATAAGCTCTGGTTTCACAGCTATTGTTAACTTAATTGCTAAATCAAATTATAGATGGTCACAAAACTCAGACATAGTTGTAAGAATGCCTTGTGGAGGTGGAGTAGGGGCTGGTCCTTTTCATTCTCAGTCTAACGAAGTTTGGTTTACAAAAGTACCTGGCTTAAAGGTTGTATATCCATCTCATTCATATGAGGCTAAGGGTTTGTTAAATGCTTCAATAGAAGATCCTAATCCAGTAATGTACTTTGAACATAAATACATTTATAGAACTTTTTCTGAAGAGATTCCCGAGGATTATTATACTATTGAGTTAGGAAAAGCAAAAATTAGATCAATTGGTTCAGATGTAACAATAATTACATACGGCTTGGGTGTTCATTGGGCTTTAGATGTAGTAAAATCTTTTAAAAATGATTCTATAGAAATTATTGATTTAAATACACTTGTTCCTTGGGATAAGCAACTAGTTTTCAATTCAATAAAGAAAACAGGTAAAGTATTACTTTTAAGTGAAGATACTCTTATTAACGGATTTATTGGAGAAATCTCAGCTACTATTTCAGAAGAAATTTTTGAATACTTGGATGCTCCTATTATTAGAGTGGGATCTTTAGATACACCTGTTCCATTCTCAAATAATCTTGAAAAGGGCTTTTTATCAAATAGTAGATTAAAAGAAAAATTGAAAAAACTTATAGAATATTAATGGAATACATAAAATTATACTCATCTATAGATAAATTAAATGAAGAAAGTATTCCTAAATGGGGAAAAATGAACTCCTCAATGATGCTTAAGCACTGTAGAAGATTTGTAGAAATGTATCTTAATAAAACTAAGTCAAATATCCTATATTCTATTGTTGGTTTATTCTTTGGAGTATTTCATAGATTTTACCTAAAATATATTGTCAGATATAACGTTAAAAACTATATTAGAAATCTACCAACACTTAAGTTCTTTAACACCTACAGTGATAAAAACTTAGTTTTTGAAGATGAAAAAATAAAGCTGCTTAATGCATTAAATGAGGTCGAATCTGTTGAAAAAAAATATATCTATAACAACTTTCACGGAATAGTTCCTAATAAAGGTTTCAAAAAAGTTGTTTACTTTCATACATCATACCATTTATATCAATTTAATGTATATAAAACTTAATTTTTCTTTGTTAGATTATTATTTAAGTCTTTCAGTGATTCGTTTATTTCTGTAAGAAGTTTGATGTTTTTAGGAGTTGGAACTTTTTTATTATCTGGATCTTCAGCTTGTATCTGTAATCTATTCATGAATTTAATTACCATAAAAATTGTAAAAGCAACAATCATAAAATCTATAAAAGTTTCAATAAAAAAACCATAATTTATCGCTACTTCTTCGTTAATTATATTACCAGAAGAGCTAATTTCAGCTTGTCTTAGAATTATCTTTTTAGAATCTATATTTAGACCATTTGATAGTAATGAAAGCGGGGGGAGCAGTATTTGTTTAACCAATACGTCTATAACAGAATTAAACGAGGCCCCGATTATAATACCGATTGCCATTTCCATCATATTTCCTTTTACAGCAAAATCTTTAAATTCTTGAATTAATTTCATTTTTTTTTTTTTTTTAAATTTATAAAGTTTTTTTT
>Ga0255766_10000432_pt1 | contig 37865 bp, 43 predicted proteins | sample 071ome_23_FD_179966 | JGI IMG/M metagenome (GOLD analysis project Ga0255766, IMG submission 179966) | Coastal salt marsh microbial communities from the Groves Creek Marsh, Skidaway Island, Georgia - 071403BT metaG (version 2) | ecosystem: Environmental > Aquatic > Marine > Intertidal zone >...
TGGTCAAGGTTCTGATTTGAACAGATGGATTACAAATAATTTTGATAAAGTTTTAGGTATTGATTATACATTGGATAATATTACCAATGCTAGAGCAGGTGCTTATAGTAGATTGCTTAATTCAAAATATTATAATAAATCAACAATATTATTTGCTGCAGGTGATTGTTCTAAATCAATTAGAAATGGCAAAGCATCCGATGATGTTGAAAGTAAAGAATTATTAAAATATATATTTAATAAAAATAAAAATACGGAGTTTAATAAAATAGGAATATTTCCAACAAAATTCGATGTTGTATCGTGTATGTTTTCAATTCATTATTTTTTTGAAAATGAAGAAAAGTTAGATGGATTTATTAGAAATGTTGCTGAAAATATTGCTGAAAAAGGTAAGTTTATTTTAACCTTTATGGATAAAGATTTAGTAAAAAAAATATTAAAAACAGATGGTAAAGCAATAGGTAAAGATCCTATATCTAATGCAACTGTTTGGGCTATTATAAGCAATCCTGATTATTATATTGATAAATCTTCTGTTTATAATCAAAAAATTGACGTATTTATTGAAAATACAGGAAGACTTATTTCAGAAAATCTTGTTGATTTAAACATACTAAGAACTAAATTGTCAAGATGTGATATTCAACTTGTTGAAACAGAAACATTTGAAGAATCTTTTAATAACAAAAAAAAAAAAATTAATAGTATTTTTGAAACAGAAAGAACAAACCAACAAAAGAGAGATAAAATTACTATTGATAATCTTGATAAAGATGAAAATTTAAAACGATTTAGTTTTTTAAATAGATGGTGTATTTTTCAAAAAAATTAGATCAATAAATTATTTAATACTGTTATACATTGCGAGGATCTTGGTGATATATCATAACCGGAGTTTGTAGCAAAAAAATTAATCAATGCTATTATATTTTTCATAGGATTACTATAACATAAATAATAAAATATTTCTTTATCAGTTATCGTATCTTCAACATATATAGTTACCTGTTGTCTTCTTAATTGTGCCAAATGATATTGTAATATTGGTGGTAATTTACTATCAATATCTTTTGACATTTTAAATCTGTTATATTGTTTAAAATAAACAGTAGTAGTTGTATATAAATTATATAATATATCTCGCATTGAAATCATTGTTGTATGTATCAAATATGTAGGATCTAATTTTTCACCATTATTATCTAATGGATATTCTATTTCTTTATTATAGGTTTTAATATAATCAGATATATGAAAATCTTCCATATTTTTTTGATATATCCATATCATATTACGCCATACATTTGGATAACCAAAATCTGTTTCTTCTTGAAAAATTATATTATTAGGTGTTATTTTATACCTTTTATTATTATATTCAAATATTAATCCATAAATATTATTCAATTTATAACCTTCTTTTAAAGTTATTTTTTTAGGATTTAATATTCCAAATTCTAATTTTATATCCACATTTATTCCCGTATATTTTTCTTTTGTATCTAATAATATTATTTTTTTATATTTTTCACCAAATTCATTTGTATAATCTATATACTTTTTATTTTCATAATGTATAATACCAAATGTATATACAATGTTTTTATCCAAGTTTTGTGTTAATTCTTCTCTACTAACAGGTAATGCTTCATTAAACATTTCACCATATTTTTTTGTAGGATGATTAAACTTAGAATAATCTATATTAGTACAAGTATTTGTGCTAAATATCCAATTATTACAATAATATACATAAACCAATGTTGAATCATATGCTATATTACATTCTAGATTATCATCGTATTTATCAATAACATCTTCATATTTTAAAGTTTCAGGAGTGCTAGATGCTTTAAAGAGTATTACAGTTGGTGAAGAGAAATCCAAGATTACACTACGACATTCATTATATAAATCAATATATGATTCAACATCTTTTCTTTTATAAGTATTATGTAATAATATTAAATTATTATTTGAATAAAATCTTTTTGTTTGGATTGCTGGCCAATAATGATTCTCACGTAATACTTGTAATAATGTATTATTCCAAGATATATCTGGTTTCTTAATTTCTTTTGTTTTATTTATAATATTATTAAGACTCATCATTGTCTTCATAAAATCATTATAGCTTTATATGAGATTATTTAAGATCCGGATGATATTTATAAAAAAACTTAGTGCTTATTTCTTCTGAACTTGTCTTAATATCTTTCTCTCCTGATAACACTTTACTTCTTTGATTTAACATTGTATAAAATGCTTCTTCATCAAAATTTATATCCTTATCAGTAATCATTTTATATAAATGTTCATAACGAGTTTTAAAATATAAATATTCATCTTTTTTTATTTTATCTTTTCTTGATCTTATTTCTTTAACTGTTCTTATTATATCTTCGTTGCTTAAACCATCTACAGAAGAAGACGACATTTTATTTTATATTAGAATAATAAAAATGTCTGCACTTCAATTCAGTTTCTTAGATTGTAATAAGAACGCTTTAAATAATATTAAGTTAAAATCACCTGATCCAGGACTAGGTTTATACGCTGCCAATATTGCAGAAGATTGGGCACCACCACATATTACTCCAACATCTTCTGAATATATGAAACAGTTTTATGCTAAAACTCATAATCCCGCGTATACTAGATTAGGAAATAATACCGAAGAAGAATCTAAATGTTAAAATATATTTTTTCTTTATTTTTTTCAATTATATCACATATAAACTTATATGTTTCATCAACTTGATCTATAGTAATTGCACCTGTTATCAATATACTTCCACTTTCAAATACTGCTATTGTTATTTTCTTTATGCCGTTTTTAACATTTGATTTTGATTTTACATTTCTTATATCATAGTGCGTTGAAGCATCTCTAATATTATTTGCATTATTCCACCAATATTCAATTTTAACACCAGGATATGTTGATGGATCAAATCTTGCTATCATATTATAATCATTAATTAATATTGTATGTAATGTTCTTCGTTTAATTGCAAAATTTAATGTGTGTTCAATATCTTTAAATATCTTAAAATCTGTATTAATCATCAATATTTGAATATTTCCATATTCTAAATTATTAATATTTTCGAGTATTTTAATATTATTATCTTTAATTTCTTTTACAAGTTTTTCTAATGGTATTTTAATATCTTCAACAGTTCTACTACCTGTTATATGTAAGCTACCATTTTGAAATACTTTAACATTTACATAATAATTCTCCGCCAACTTATATACAAAAGATATTTGATTGTCAAATGTTCTTTTATGTTGTATTGTTCTTTTCTTTTTAATATAATTTCCCCTTACGATTTTAGTTGTGCTATCTTTACTTTCAAATCTAGATGTATAAACAAAAGTTTCTGCTTTATCATCACTATTAATTGTGATATTATTAAATAATTCAATTATATTAATATCCAATCGTTCTTCATTATCTTTTATCAACAATTTTGCATTACTAGTTATTGTTGATATACGATATTTTGTTATATGTAATTCCATTACTTTAATAATAATTTTTAGTTTATATCATTTTTTCTATAATATTTTTAGCATTCTTTTTATTATTAATATACGACGTATTTAATATTTCTGCTACAGATGGAACATAAGAATGTGGTGGTATATTTATCGCATAAAACTGATCTGTTTTCTTATGAACACATCTAAACTCTTTGATATCCATAGTTCCCATAAATATATCCAATAATTCATAGCTTGGAGCTGGATTTATTGGTGTCTCATAACCATATGATTTTGCCATCATATTTATCATATTATTAATATCCCATACACGATCACTACGTGTATTTTTTGAAAAGTTATATGCTGATGCACATTCAAAAGAACAAAAATTACCATATAATGTATAATGATTTGTTAATGAATCATATTGTATAGGCATACCGCATACAAAATCATTTACATCGTGTCTACACCACAAACACAATGATTTTTTAAATGATTCTTGTTGTGTTATTTCTGAAAAATTTTCTAAATTACCATTATCATAACCCTCAGGTTCATCTATTTTATTAATATCATCACGTAAATAACTATCAGTTAATGGTAGCCTTATAATAGTATTTTCATTCAATTCAGTATTACCTAAAATTTCATCAATATTCTTTTTTATTGGTTCTTCTTTTGGTATTTTTTTTCTAGGCATTATGTTATGCTATAATAAAAATAAGCGCTTATATCATTTTTTTAAACAGATTTGTAAAAAAATTATACTTTTCTGCTATATCTTTTTTAATATCCATTGCTTCCGTATTTTGCAATTGATCTTTATCATTATTATATACAGTTTTTATACATTTATTTTTCATTTCATATACTTCGCTTCTTAATGATGATATAGTATTAATTAAGATATATAATAAATATATTATTACAATAAAAATTATTAAAGTAAATACTTCCATATTTATTTTTGTTAAATATATAATTAACTGAACTTAAAACCTCCCATTCCACCTATTATTTCAAATATATTATATTGTAATACATACACATTTATATCAACTTCACGATTCTTTACCACTTCATTTGTTTCTAATACTAACGATGTATTTATTGGAAATTTACCACCTGGATTATAATAACCCGTTGGTTGCCATTTTTCAGGATTTAAAGCAAACGAATAACAATATATACCCTCTTTTGGAATATTACTATGATGTATATAAGGTTGGATTTTATTATAAAATACAGCATCCTTCTCTTCTACACGCTCATTTGAACGATTCCATAATATTTTAGCATTTTTCAATATCTCTTTATTATCATATGTATATGTTGTTTGTAAATTAAAATCAGTATTATTATTTGTATCTTTTACTACCCAAATTATCTCTTTTATTGGTGTATTTAGATCCAAATCTATTGTAGTTTTTATACTTGTTGTTTGTTTTTCTCGTTTTTGAACATTTTCTACTAAAAATACATTATTACGACGATTTACTGTTATTAGTTTTCTTTCAGTTTCATTTAAATATACATATTGTGCTTCTATATGTGCATCTAAGTCTAATTGCTCTGGTCTTACAAATGTATTTATTGATATGTTGTCTGGGTGCTTATTTGGACTTACATATTCTCCTTTTGGTTTATCATTTCCATTATCATAGTTTTTATCATAAACTTGATATAGTTTTTCTACATCCTCAAACTCTATACTTAATATTACTTCACTTGTTTGAAGAGCACATAGAGGAATTGCTAATGCTGGATTTTTAGAAAAATAAAAAGGTAAAGGTATACCAATGCGTTTTGATTTTATCGCAGGATTTTCAGGATAATATTCATACCTTATTTGATTATTTTTAGTTACCTTTATTTGTTTATTTGATGTTCGGGGATTTAAAGAACTTGCTACATTTTCTGTTATAATATCATATTTATGTTTTTTTTCAGGTGGCATTGTAAGTTCATTCCATATTACCATCCATTCACCATACAATGTATTTATAGCTACTCCTTGACTTCCTACAAATAATTCGGCTTTTTTTATTAGTAAAGTTGCGTAATTATCTACCCATCTAAATCTATAATCTTTATTTTCTGGTATATTTATATCAGGTATTCTTATAACTAATGTTAGATTACTCAATAGATCACCGTGACGTTCTATCTTTTTTATACATTTATTCTCTTTACCCAATGTAGGAACAGTAGTGCTATCAAAACTTAATTTTAAATTATCTAAAGCAAAACGTGTATGACGTTTATATACATATTTAAAATAGCTTAATTGTGGTGTTAATGATAAATATTGATCTACTTGCCCTATTGATACTAATTGAATTAATGGTGCCACTGGCATTATTTATTTATTATATCTTTTACACCTTTAAACTAAAATAATTATTGTAAAAAAATAAATTACATATTTTTCTCTAAAGAGATTTTGGATGATTATGAGATTTTATCTCTAAAGAAGCTTCAGTTTTTTCTGGACCATCATCAAATGTTGATGTTGTTGGTATTAAAGCTGTTGATTTTTTACAACCTTCTTTAAATAAACTAACAATTTCTTTATCTTCTAAAGCATAGTTGAAATACGTTAGATCTGATATTCCTACACCGGTATCATTACTATTAGTAGGTAAAACACTATTATCTGCTGCGGTGTTGTGTGCAGTTCCAATATGTAAATCGCTATTATTAACTTTCATTGCTGTTGATTTTTCTGCTAATTCTCCATCTTTATCTAAATATGCATAACCATTTAAATATAGTTTTACAACTGCTTGATTTGAACTTACAAAAACATCATCATCTGGTGATGTTTCACTTACTATTATAGTTATCATATTCCATTGATTTACTAAATCTTTTCTGCTTTCTAGTTCTTTAATACCAATTAAATTATTATCTTTATTTACCATATCTCCTGTGCAATTTTTGTCTCCTGTATTTGCACCTGCGTGAAATACATCAGGATGTTGAATACTATTAAACTCTACTATTATTGCATCTATTTTACTGTTTTTGGTATCCAAACGAACTAATGGATTTTTTACTAAAAACCAACCTTTCTCACCACTATCATTTGTATCACATCTATAAGTGCTACTATATTTAACTAACTGATCACTTCCTTTGTTAAATAATACTAATGTTTTATTATTATCAACACTACCATCAACTGTTTCAGGAAAATATAACCAAAAGTTATAAGTATAAACTGAACCACCTTTTTGATTTATTGAAGGACTTAAATCAATATAAGTTCCTTTACTTTTATCTCGTGTATTAAATGTTACCGATGTTCCAATCTTATATTCATATGCACCATCAAGTATTTTAGTTTTCTTTTTAATTGTTGTTGGGGTCATTATATCAAGTAATATTTCTCTTGCATTTTTATTATATATACCATAAGCTAATACACCCATTAAAACAATTAAAATAATTGCAATTATTATTTGAATTAATACATATATCATTTTAATTTAAGAAATAGATAAAAAATATATTAGTCCGCTAACTTGTATATTGGTGCTCTTACTCCATATCCTAGAGAAGCAAGAAGACCGTCAATAGGTCCTTCGCTATAAATATTATATATATCACGACTATTTAAATCATAGTTATGAATACCTACTTTACTTAATAATCCGTTAAAACCATAAGTAGCACTATTATCACCACCCACTATTAAACTACCTGTTGTATCTAATTTAAAATCTTTTAATATTATATCATCATTCTTGTTATTAGTAGTAGATGAAGCTAATTGTGCATCCATATATAAACTTACAGTTGAACCTTGATAATCATCTGATATTACTACCGCAATATGCACCCATCGTTGCATAGGTAAATAGTCAAATGATACTGTATTGTCGTTTTTACTAGTAGTACCAATATCATCAACAGTTGTAGGAGCATTACTTACATCAGTAGTCGGGAAACATATATATAATTTAGAATTTTTAAGAACAACTACAGGAGATTTGTCAGTTATGCCATTTCCAGAACTATCATTACCAATTGAAAAGATATGTTTAGGTTTACCACCCGCATTATTAACATCATTTACATATATCCAAAAGGTGTAAGTTCTTCTAAGACCATTACCACTTGAAGGGAAGTTTTCAATCATAATAACACTTTTAGTATTACCTTTGATAGGAAACTTAGTTTTCTCAATTATAATTGATTTTTTATTAAACACCGCATTAGCAATAAAATAATATACAACAGCAACACATATTATAGCAATTACTATTACAGCTATAAGACCATATAATACACTTGGATTACTTAACATTTCTGTTGCTTTTTCAATAGCAGCACTTGCTTCTTCAGTAACTTTAGATGCTGTATTAGATGCTAAGTTTTTTACACCTTCTACTGCGTTATTTGTCATTCCAGATGCTATATTTACTGCTTTATCAGCTTGTGATTCTTCTTCTTTTTGACGTTTGTCTTCAGGTTCTTCTTTATCCGCCATAGCTATATACCTTTATTATATCATAATAGATATTTTCTTTTCAACTTTTCTAATATTGTATCATCTATTTTAACAAAGGCTTCTATATAACTTAAATCTAACATAAATTCACGATATTTATGTATAACCTTGCGATTTATTTTACGTTTTAATTTTATTATAGGTTCTTCAACTAATATTGTAGAATTTTTAAGTAAATTAGTAGGTATATCTTCAATACAATTAACTTTAATATATATAATTATATTTTCTTTAATATCTTCTAAATAAGACCAAAAACCTTTTTCATTTATTACATTATCATTTATCATTATTAGTTTTTTTTTAGTTAAATTGTTAATACATTCAAGAACTGATACCCTTGTTGCCATTATTATTTTTTGATTTAATTCACTAAACCTTTCTACATATAATATTTCATATTCTTCTAATGTTGTTTCATCAAAATCAATTGTAATAAAAGTTAATTTCGCCATATAACCAATGTAATTATATATATAAATAATATTAATATAGGTGTTAATAAATAAACTGAAAATAAAGATTTATTTTCATCAGTGTATCCTATTGTTTTTAATTTTCCAGTTTCTTCAAACATTAAAGAAGGTTCAAACAAATATAATATACTTAAAATAACTATATAAATTAATAAGGTAATCAAAATTCTAAGCATTTTATTTATTATAAACAAATGATAAAGTTATTTATTATCTTGTTTATTATTATTATTTTATTTTCGCTATTTTATTATAAATCTAAACTAATTGAACATCTAAATAATAAGAAATATTTCTTTTATATTTCTAAATCACCTAATTTATATTGCACACATAATATTCACGAAAGAAAAATAGGATATATATCAGATATTGATAAAGAGTTTATTAATGCTATTAGCAAATCTTATCGCATAAAACCATTTAAACTTATTAAATTAAATCCTAAAGTTCCTTTATTTGATAGTGTTGATTTTGGTATTGTATCAGTCGCTAAAGATAGTGATGTATTTAAAGTAATATCTGATTTTGATTTATTTATTTATTCGTTTGATAGTATTGACATTGATAGAATAAAAATATTTATGAAAAATATTAGAGAGGAAGAAATTAATATTAAAAGTTTTTGGAACTTTAATAAAAAAATAACAGTTGAAAATACCAACACACCATACATAAATACTACTGAAAACTTTATTACTAGATTAAAACGTGATCCTGAAGTAGAAGATCCTAACTACCATTGTTATGGTGATAAAACAAATATGAATAAGCAATTATGCAATATGAAATATGATCCTTTTGGTAATCTTAAAGAAACAGAAACAATTTGGGATAAACCTTGTCATAAAGATGAAGATTGTCCTTTTTATGGTAAAAATAAACATTATCAAACTGATAGAGGAAAATGTGTAGATCAATATTGCGAATTACCTATAGGTGTTAGAAGATTAAGTTATACAAAATATGATGATTCAGGTATTGTTAATAAACCTTTCTGTCATAACGTAGAAGAATGTAATGATGATAGTGATTATATATTTGCTTAAATAAATTACATTACATTAAAATAAAATTATGGAAACTATAATAAAAATTGTTATAATTTTAGTGCTTATTACTATTTACTTTATGACTATGAAAAATTGCTTTGAATATTTTGCAGTTTTACCTCACAATAGTAAAATAAATACTTCTAATAAAACAGATGCTTTAAAAGATCGCCATCCTATTGATAGTATTAACATTGATATTAATACACCTGAAAATTCTTATTATTATGAGTTTTCTAATGAAAAGTATTTAGAACTATTAATTGATATGTTTCACCCTTCGTCACCTGAAAAATATATTATTTTAAGAAATACAGAATGGGAAACTGAAACTAATTCTACTATCACAGCTATTTACAATAAAGCCTATCAATTTATTAGTAATAAAATTGCAGAAAATACACCTGATATACAAATAGTACACGATCTTTTAGTTAAATATAAAAAAGATGAAGAAAAACAAGAATATTTACTTGATATAGATATGATATTATATCGTAATTATAAATTAAATGGAAAACATATTAATTTCCTAGTTTATGTAAATCATACAAGAGAAAGAGTTATAGATATTAGTATTAAAGGTATTGTCGGTGAAGATAAAATAGGACTTCATCCTATTGTTCCTAAAGAAACCAATGATGATTATGTTTCTTTTGAACCTATTGAAAAATTAATATAATGCTTGATCATTATCATCATCACCTTGAATATTTACGGTAGGTTCTTTATTGGTATCAGTATTATTTATATCATAATCTTCATATGTATTTATAATATTATTTTTTTTTAACATAATAGCTACTTCTTTATATTCAGCATCTAAACCTTCTAATATATCTATTGCTGCAACTTTTAATTTCTCACGATAATTACTTATAGCTTTATTATATTGTTCGCGATTTAAAATAACCTTTGTTCCTAATGTTTTAATTTTTTCGTATATTTCATTATTTTCTGATGTATTAAAATTGCTTAAATATTTTGCTCCTAAATATACATACATATTACTTCTTCTTTTTATAAAATTAATATCATTACAACAACTATTTTCTAATGTTTCAATTTGTTTGTAATAATATTTTAAATCTTTTAGAGTTGAATCTTTTAAACATCCTGCTAATAATAAATGTTTTAAATTCTGCACAATTTTACATCTTTCTAGGATATAGTTTTTTAAAGAAAATTGTTCTTTTGTTGATACATATGCCATAAAAGCTTTAACAATTTTTTCTACATATATATTTAACTTATTTTGATCTGTTAAATATTCGTTTATTTCAGAATCATCTATTTCTATATTATAATCATCTATATTATCTTCTTCTTCTTCATAATCAAAGTTTTCTATTGATTGTTGATTTATTTCTTCCGGTAAATAATTTTTAACATTCCACGTATTCTCGTAATTAATTGTATTATTTTTAAGAGATATTTTAATATCCTCAAACCAGTTATTGTTGTTTGAAGTTATATCTTTATAAGCTTCATATTCTTGATTTAATAATTGAGCACAACAACCAGCTATAAAAGGATTAACTTTTTTAAGTTTTTTTGGAACAATATATTTTAAAGCATTTACAAAGTTTATATATTTTACATCATCATTTGATTTATTTGATGTTCTTAGTTGCTTAACTAAATTTGTATAAAATTTAGTATCTGTTTTTTCCAGTGTATCTTTAATATTATTATATAATTCTTGTAATTCATTTAATTGATCTTTACATCTTGGATGATTTTTTATTAATTTTAATAATTTCTTTTCTATATCTTTCTCTGTTATAAAATATTCATTATCTGTTATATTTTTAAAATATTCATTTTCTAATATATTCTTAAAACAACACATTATATACGCATATATTGATTTGGATTTTGGAAAAACTACTTTATCCTCAATAAATGCAATTGGTTCTGTAAATTCATAAAATATATCAATACATTTTTCGCATAATGTTATATCATCATAAATATTATTATAAAAATTAGTTTGTATAGTTATATATAAATAAAATAAAGCACTTTCAATTTTTTCAGTATCATGAAAAATTTCTATATATTTTATCATAAGATCTAAATCTATTTCTAAATCTTTACCTAATTCATTTATTAACGTTTTTAAAAATATATTTTTATTATTTTGATCTATTGGTTTTATTTCAATATTTGGGTTTAATACATTACCCAATTCAATATAATTATCATTAATGTTATTTTCATCTTCATTATCAATTATTTCTATAAACTCTTTTGGAAACTTATATTCATTTTTAAATACTTTATCTATCGTATTACATATGGTTTTTACTTCTATTATTTCAGTATCTTTATTATTTTTTAGTTTTGCAAAGATTTCTATTAATCTTTCAATTTCTATTTTTTTTAAATAATCATTCGCATTTTTATACACATCGTTAATATCTACACTATCATCTGCTATGTTTTTATACAAATCTGTTATACTATTGAATATATCAGCAGATTTTGGTAAATTAAGATTCTTTTCAGATAAATTATTTATTATAGTATCTATATCGTCTTCAGTATAATTTTCCGAATTACCAGTTATATATTTATTTATATTATCATCCCAAAATACTATATTTTCTGCATTTAATACTATTGGTTTTATTGTTTTTTCTTTTTTATCAGCAAGTTTTGGTATTTTATAATATTCTTCGTCTGTCATATTTTCAATATTTTTACCATAACGCCTCATCATATCATTAACATAATCAAAATCATTATCTTTAAAAGTTAAAGGAATATTATTATTTATTTCTTGAGGTATTTGGTGTAATTTAGAATATAAACTTTCATTTAATGATGTTTTATATAATTGTAAAGTTTCAGTTGTCTTACGATCATCTGGTATTGTAGTTCCTATTTTAAATTGCCTATCTGTATGAATAACATTAATAAAATTATCAATATAACTTGATTCAAACTTAAATGGATTATTAAATAATGATTTTAATGAATCTTCTTTATTTTTAAAATTATTATTATACATTTTCATATAAGTTTCAAATAATTTTTGTTCATATTTAATATCATCTATCAATGTATATATATTTTCTAAACCTTTTGGTTTATTTACTAAATAATCATCTACATAATCATCTACAATGTCTTTTGATTTTGCTTCATTATCAAAAAAATCGTTAAAAAAATAGTATAAAGCGTCTTTTGAAAATGTATTTATTGCGTTTTCCAAGTTTGGTATATATTTAATTGTAATTGTTGGTAATTCATCTTCCATATTTTACTCTATTGTTTTATAAAAGTTTCTTCTATTTGTTTTTTTATTGGTTGTAATTTATTTTCAATTATTTCAGTACATACTAAACTTAAAAAGTTTTTATATTCTTCTTTACTTTTAGCATTTTTTAATGTCATTCTTATTGTTAAAACTTTATCTAATGGATGCTTTACTATATAACCTATATAAGTGCAAATACAATTTTCAACAGTTTTTTTTTTAAATATAACATAATTATCAAATATATAAGATTGTATTATATTACCAATTGTATCATTTTCATCCGGAATACTGAAATCATAAGTTTCTTCATTATTTTCAAACTGTTCTATTGTAGAATTATCAATCAATTCAACTAATTTATTAATTAAAATATCAATTGCTTTTAATAACATATATCTATGTGATATAGTATTATTAATAATTTCAAATTCTAATACATATTCACCTTCTATATAATCACGCTCTTGTTCTATAATACTTTTACCATTTGTAAAAGGTTTTTTCGGTTTATTATATACTGTTGCACCTGAAACTATATTAAAAGAAGCATTCTTTCTTCCAGTTCCTTTAACTGCTTCCGCTTTTAAATGTAAAGATTCGTTTTTACGTAATTTTGTAATTGTAATATATGGTTTTTTAAAGAAGTTTGAAACTATTTTTTGATCTATAGTAACAATAAGATCTTGAGTAGTAATTATTTTTATATTTTCAGTACAACTAACATTTAATTCAATTTCTAATTTATTATCTTCTAAAGTATATTTATTATTATAATCTTCACTTACATCTAATGGTATTAATGCTATGCGATTTGCTATAATTTCATTATTTAAAACTGTAGTATTTTCTATAATATTTACAGTGGTATCAATGCCATTTCCTATAAATCCTAATATTGGAATATCCATTAATAATATACGTCTAATACCATTTAATATTGATAAATCAATATCTTTGGTTTCAATAGATATTCTATTTAATTTTTTATTGTAACTAAAATTACTTAACATTTATTTTAATGATATAAATAAATCATTTTTATATAAAACTGTATTCCTATTAATATTACTAAAAATGTTATTATTCTATAGCGATCAATGTAGTCATTGCACAATGTTAATAGAAACATTAAAAACCTTGGATAAACAAAAGCAAGTTAAACTTATATCAGTTGATTATTTAAAATCAAATCAAATTATATTTGATGCAAGAATTACACACGTTCCTGCAATGTTATTACCAGATTTTAATAAAATTATATTTGGTAAAGAAGTATTTGATCATTTACTATTACCTGGAAAAGGTGTTTTGTTAAAACCTAGTAATGGAACTACACAATCTACTGTAGATTTATCTGAACCTTCTGGTCTTGATTCGTATATTTCTCAAAGTTATGAAAATATTGACGAAAATGATAATTATCTAACTGGACCAGTTACTATTTGGGAAAACTTGGATACACAAACAAATGTAATACAACCTGATATTAAACCAATTGGTAATACTGATACGGAAAAATCTCATAAACAATTACCTAGTTTAGCTGAAATACAAAAAATGCGTGAATCCGCACTTCATTAAAAAAAAGTTTAGATATAAAGATATTCAATAAATATACTAAGTAAAATGACAACCTATGTATTTAATCAATATTTCCTGACATTTATTAAAACTGTTAAAAAAAATGCTAAACCATTAAAAGAAAAAAAAGCAGTGGCTAGAGATATTTTAAACAAAATACACGCATTTTATAGCACATTTGATAATAAATCTAAAGATTATCTTGAAGCTTATTCAACTGTTTTTACTGATTTTATTTGTAATCCTTTAGTTGATTGTAATAAAGAAGAACTTGATAAATGGTTTGAAGATAACGAAAGTCTTAACATTCTTAACAATATTCCTATTAAAAATATTAAAATTGTTTTTAAAAAAACTACAGTATTACATCAATTCTTATTAATATTTCATTTGTTTAAAAATACTGATTTAACTGAAGATAATATTAAAAATATTATGGAAAAACTTAGAGGCACTAGCACCATTGAAGATGATCTTATTCCTGAAAAATATCGCAAAATTGTTAATCGTATTGGAGAACTTGCTATTGAAAATAAAACTGGATTTACTATGGAAGATATTGAAGATACTAGTATTGGTAAGTTAGCAAAAGAAATAATGGAAGATGTAGATATTGAAAAGGTTAAAAAATCTATAAATACAGAAGGTGATATATTAGGTGCATTATCTGATCCTGATAATGGAATTGGTAATTTAATTTCAGATGTTAGTCAAAAAATGGCAACTAAATTAAAAAGTGGAGAACTTAAACAAGATGTTCTATTAAAAGATGCTCTTAATATGGCTGGTAAATTACCTGGTATGAATGGTGGAGGTAATGGTCCTGATATTGGAAACATTATGAAAATGATGTCTGGAATGATGGGTGGTGCTAATATGCCATCATCACGTTCAATGCAACGTAAAATGGACAAAAAATCTAAATTAAAAAAGAAATTAGATAGTAAAAATAAAGAATGAGTATTTTTTGGCTAAATGATCCAACTGTATTATTTCAAGAAATACCTGATAAACTTACATTTATTGATAAATTAAATTTTATATTTTTAGGTGGTTTAATATTAAGTATCATTTTAGTTTTACTTAATGATTTTGATTTATCTTATTTAGCTTTAGCTATTATTGTTGCTATTATTACTTTCGTAATTTATCAACATAAATATGTTTATAATGTTGAATACTTTAAATCCAATTGCGTTATGCCTTCGGTCAATAATCCTTTTATGAATCCTAATGTATTAGATACAACATATGCTAAACCTTGCGAAGTTGATAATGCGATTTTAAATAAAAACTTTTATACAAATACCTTTCGTGATGTCAATGATTTTTATGAAAGAGGATTATCTGTAAGACAATTTCATACTGTTGCGGGTAAAACTATACCCAATGATCGCGAAAGTCTTATGCAATGGTTATATAATTCCAATGATAATAAAAAATCCTGTAAACAAGGTAATAGTTCTAGATGTATTAAAAATATTAATTTAGACAGAGATGATTTAAGATTCGTTGGTCAAACTTCATAATATATTTGCTAATAATAAAATGGATAAAGTTAATAGTGAATCTAAAGAAAATGTAGAAATATCGCAAAAAGAAATTGTAGATAAAATTCTAAAAATTATAAGAGAACTTGATGAAAATGAAAAAAAATCAAATCCCAAATTACCTTTTAGTAGTGCAAAATCCTTATCTTCTAGCAATGAAAAACCCTTATCTTCTTATAGTTCATTAAACAAATCAAAAAATTCAGATAGTAAACGTATTAGATCGCCTGGTGTAGCAGGTGCTCTAATTGGAGAAACATATAAAAGTATAATATCTGCAATAATTGACATACTTGATGTTAATAGTAAAAACCATATTAAAAAATTAAAACATTTAGCAAAACTTTTATATAATACAAATTCTTTTAAACTTTTTAATTTTTCATACATATATAAAATTTTAGTTTGGATTGCTTTGCGTATTTTAATTGATTCAAAAAAAGTCGCTCTCCTAGGTTATTGTGAACATAGAGCCAATATGAATGAGATTATTGCAACTGAAGGAATCAAATCCGATGTTGCTTATGATTCCAATATAAAACGAGTTATAAATTTTTTAACAACTAAAAAACCATTTTATAGAATGATTGATTATGATCAATTATTATATTTATTTGATAAATATGATGCTTCAACACGATTACAATTAGCAAAAATAAAAAACAATAAAACATCAATCACGAATACTGAAGAAATTGTTATAAATCAAACAAAGGTTGGCTATAATAGAACTGTATCAATAACTGTACCAATATTAGCTGTTTTAAGTAATATTTTTACAGGCACTACATTTACTGATAAACGTATATACAATAAAATACAAAAAGCAATAGATAAATTAAAAGCCAAAGATCACAAAAAAATAAATATATAATTAGAATAAATGTATAATAAAAATTGTGATATTTATAATGATACCTGTTGGATGGAATCCAAAGATATTAAAAATCAAAATATAGATGAATATATGCATTATAACACTAATTTTGTAGAATGTAAAGATCCTAATGTAAGAATGCCTACTTATTATGTTGATCACGTTAATTTACGACCTGCTCCTCATCCTAATGTTGCCAATCATCCTGATAGTTGTTTAATTGATCACGAAAGTAAATTAAGAAATGATAAATCTAAACAAACACGAGATAGATGTAATATACAATTATTTCATAGAATGTTTCAAGCTTGTCCTAATTTACGTCCAGGTGTAGGAGATCCTAGTAAAGAATTAGATGTTTTATCTGGTTCTAATAGTTCGCATATTTATGATAAATGTAATGAAAAAATAATGGAAAAACAAACTTATCATCCTACACCTATGTTAGATTGTGTAGCTGAAATACAAAATGTTGATCATATTGTTCCAAAATGGGTTAGAGGTGGTGAAGATACCCGTAATTATTTAAATCGTAAAAAGTTTTTAGAAAAATGTAATTAAATTGATTATTTTTATAAACTGATGATTTAATTATTAATTTATTTTTTAATTACCATCATATCAAGAAATTAGTTGCTATATCTATTCTACTATTATTTGATGTCTGATTGCTCTTTTTTTTGCTCTTTCTTCTGCTCTTTTTTTTCTTCTCTTTTTGTTTCTCCTTCTGCTTCTTTTATTGTTTCCATTTCTTCTTTTATTGTTTCCATTTCTTCTTCTCTTCTTTTTCTTTCTTCTCTTCTTTTTTTTCTTTCTTCTCTTCTTTCTTCTCTTCCTTTTTTTCTTCTTGTTTCCATTTCTTCTCTTCTTGTTTCCATTTCTTCTTCTCTTTTTGTTTCCATTTCTTCTCTTCTTGTTTTCATTTCTTCTCTTCTTGTTTCCATTTCTTCTTTTCTTGTTTTCATTTCTTCTTTTATTGTTTCCATTTCTTCTTCTGTTTTTGTTTCCATTTCTTCTTCTGCTTCTCTTCTTTTTCTTTCTTCTTCTCTTTTTGTTTTCATTTCTTCTTCTGCTTCTCTTCTTTTTCTTTCTTCTTCTCTTTTTGTTTCCATTTCTTCTTCTTTTCTTGTTTTCATTTCTTCTCTTTTTGTTTCCATTTCTTCTTCTGCGTCTCCTCTTTTTCTTTCTTGTCTTCTTCTTTTTCTTTCTTCTCTTGCTGTTTCTGTTTTTGTTTTCATTTCTGTTTTTTTTATCATAAATTTAACTAATTTAAGTTTTTTAAAAATAGGCGAATATTTATTAAGATAAACAAAATTATTATAATTGCTTGTTATAAATTCATAAGTTATTTTTTTATTGATAATGTTTTTATTTTCATCCGTAATTTTACCACTAACTTCATAATAATTGCTATCAATTTCAATATATACAGATTCATCTTTTATATTTTTTCTTTTATACACTATATATTGCTGTTTATTTATAACATCTTCTAGCATTACAGTAGTTTTTATATTTTCACCTAAAGACAATTTAAATGATTTTGAATCAGTTGTTTGTTTTGAAATTTTTGAATTTATTGATGATTGTGAAGAAGAAATATTAAATGAACTAGAAGATTCACTATCATCAATAAGTTTAAATTCTTTAAACCTTTCTATATCTGGTAAATTTTTAAATTTATATTGAAAGTCTTTATCTATAGATATAGATACTTTACAAGTATAATATTCACTTGTGCTTTCTAAAATAAGTTCTTCATATTCAAATTTACAAGGAGATGTTAATAATAATAATTCTTCTTCAAAATATAGTGTATTTTCACCTAAAATTTTAAAATCTATATATGGAACACCTTTTTCTAAAGTTATTTCATATAATATAGGTGTATGTGTAATAAACTTTCCCGATGATAGATCCATAAACTCTAATGCTATATTTTTATCCCTTGACATAGATACAAATTCTTTTTGTTCAAGTATGTTATACTTTGTTGTTGTTATATTCATTCCTCTGTAAAATACTATTTCTTGAATAGGTTCAAATATTTCATTATTTATAAATTTGTAATGTGTTATTGTTGATGGTTTTTTTTTATTTGCATTATATATATATTTAGCTAGTTCAGTCTCAGTAACAATATGTTGAATAGAATTATTTTGATATACTCTATAATGTTCTCCAATAATAAAATCAGTTTGTGGTATTACACATAAATTATTTTCATGCACCTCAATTGAATCAACTTTTCTAAAATTTTTATATTTATTTAATCTTGGATAACTAATTTCGGCAGTAATATAATAAAATTGATTTAAAATATATTTTTGATTAATTATTACTTTTTGAACAAGATAATGCATATCATTTTCGCTTAAAACAACATCTTTTTTCTTTAGTATTTCATCTATAGGTTTTGTCATATTAGGAGGTAAAATTGGTTTGTTAGTATCTTTGGTTTGATGATATAGTTCTATATGTTCGCTTTCAAGAACATTGCCTGTTATATCAGCCCAATTAATTACATATAAAGAATTGCAAATTATAATATCATTACTTGATATTATTTTAATTTTATAAGTATTTGCGCCAAATAAAATAATAACAAAGTATAATTGGTTGAGAGAATCGCTTTTTATAAAAAATTCGTAATTTTCTAAATGTTTGTAATATTTGCTAGTTGGTTTTAAATGTGATTTTCTATATAGTTGTATTCGTTTTTTTAATTTATTTGGGTTATTCCAATAGTCATAATAAAATTGAGATTGATACAAATATAATGTTGTTAGTTGGCTAGTTGTAAGAAATTTTGATTTTATTTTTTCTAAATTATTTTTTGAAATATATTCATTAGTATTTGTAACATAAAAGTTTATAGGGTTAGATATTTCACGTAGTTTTTTATATGTTTTTATAGATACTAAATATAATTTTTTGTTATACATTATTTTAATGTATTTTTTATTAATTGCTGTAAGTCCTGGTTCTACATATCTTTTATATTTTTCGTTAAAAGGTGATGTCCAATTTACTTTATAAAACTCATATTTTGGTGTTTTAACGTTTTCTTCGAAAAAATATGGTTTTTTGAAAAAATCAATATTCATTTATTTAAGTAATATATTAAATTTTACATTAGTATGTTGCTGAAATATTAGTTGCTGATACAACATTTGTTGATTGTGATGAATTTGAATTACTTATTTTTACAATAGTTTTTTTTACACAGCTTTTATCTAATAGATTTTCATTGTTATAACTCGCATATAATGTAATTACAGGTATTATAACATCATTTATTGTTTTATATTCCATATTTTCTTTATAGTTTTCATCAATTTTTAATACTATACCTCTTGATAATATAATTTCATCTTCTGGTAATACAGTTATTTTTGAATTATCAATATAAGGTGTTCCTTTACATAATATAATTTTATATAAAACTTTTGTTGCGAATTGTTTAGCTACTTCTATATCTTTTGATATAGATACAAATTCATTAATAGTTGTACTAAAACTAATATTATTAAACAAATATTTTTTTGACATACCTCTATACAACACTTTATTTGTGCCTCTGCTTATCTTTGAATAATACCGAAACATATTATCTAAAATATTAATTTGTTTTTTACCAAATATTGTAATATGTTGTTTTATTTGTGTATCATCTATTTGAGAAAAATCAGTAAGTTGTTCAAATGAAAAAGGAAATATTACTATCTCATTAGAATCATAATAAGTTAAACGTAAATATAGAAAATAAAACTTACCATTGTATTCAAAATAAACCAATAATTCATTTATATGTGTAAATTCTTCATCATAATCAAAAAAATTTATAAATGGAATTATTTTATGAACTTTAATATTAGTATTTCTATTTTCATATGACATATACATTATATTATAATTATTATCAATTAAATCTTGAATCTTAATTGTTTGAACTATTTTTTCATAAAATGGAAAAACATTAATTTCATTTGTTGAATATAATTGTTCAATATCAAATATGTCTTTTAGTGTTTTAAAAGGTATGTGTGATCTATATACAATATCTAGGTTTATTTTTTTAATATTAGTTTTCATAAATTGATAAAAAGCAGTATAAAATGCTAAAGCTATTTTATATTTTTTATTAGTATCATCTTTGAATATATCATCTTCGTCCAATTGTTTTAAATTTAAAGAAGAACCTTGAGTATTATGTCTTGTATCTAAAAATTCTTGATTTATTTCTTTTTCTTCTACTGTAAAATGACCTTTTTGTAAAGCTAATAATTTCTTTTCTTCAATAACAAAAGTATTATTATTTATTAACGGTAAATTTATGTATTTAACTTTACTATTAAAAGTTTGTTTTTTTAGTAAAATATTATTGATCTTTTTACATTTTACATATGTAATATTATGATTAATAGTTGTAAGATCATAACCAGTTAATTTACCCTTATATTAAAAAACTACATTATTTATATTTTCTTGACTAAACCATACATCATAATCAACACATCCATTATTTATAATATCATATACTCTTTTATTAGAGGAGATACTAACACTTTTGGTGATTCGAGGAGGTAAAGGAACTAATTTTTTTGTTGTCATTGTAATTAAAGTATATAAAAACTTAATTAAAACATTTAAATACAACTAAGAAAGATGACTGAAACCTTTTCATTTGATACTGATATTTCAGCTCTACTTAAACTTATTATTAATAATTTTTATTCCAATAAAGATATATTCTTAAGAGAACTTATTTCAAATGCTAGCGATAGTATTGACAAATATAATCATTTTTGTATTACTAACAAACCTGACAATAAAGTAGATAATTGCATTACACTTATTCCAGATAAAGACAGTAAAACACTTAATATTATTGATACAGGAATTGGTATGAATAAAGAAGAACTTATTAAAAATATAGGAACAATTGCTAATTCAGGAACTAAAGCATTTATGGAAAAAGTTAAAGATAGCAACTTAATTGGTCAATTTGGTGTTGGTTTTTATTCTGCTTTTTTGGTAGCTAAAGAAGTTTCTATTATTACTAAAAAAACAGATTCTGGATATTTTAAATGGACTTCAGATGCTGGAGGACAATATGTTATTGAAGAACTAACTGAAGACAATCTTAAAGATCATATTCATCCTGATTATAATCTTACACAAGGAACTATTATTAAATGCGCATTAACTGACGAAGCTTTAGATAAATATACTGATGTTAATAAATTAAAATCTATTGTAAAAGAACATTCTCAATATATTAATTATCCTATAAAAGTCTTTATTAAACGTGAAGAAACTAAAGAAGTTGAAGATGAAGAAGCATTATTAGAAGAAGATGTAATTGTTAGTGATGGAACTTCTAATGTTGATTCATCTAATTTGGATGATGTTACTATTGAAGATGTTGAAGAAAAACCTAAGAAAATGAAGAAAATTATTGAAACTGTTAAAGAATTTCAGCTAATAAATGAACATAAACCTATTTGGACTAGATCAAGTAATGAACTAAAAGAAGAAGATTATTATGGTTTTTATAAATCTTTAACAAATGATAATGAAAAACCTTATACTTATAAACATATTAGTGGTGAAGGACAAATAGAATATAAAGGTATTTTGTATTTACCTAAAAAAATTAAGAATAATGTATTTGAAAGAGGTGTAAAACAAAATAATATTAAATTATATGTTCGTAAAGTATTTGTCAGTGATAATAGTGCGGTTTTATGTCCCGAATGGCTTCATTTTATTTCTGGTGTTGTTGATACTGACGATTTACCTCTTAATGTATCACGTGAAATATTACAAGAGAATAAGGTTATTAAGGTTATTAAAAAAGCAGTTGTCAAGAAAAGCATTGATATGTTAAAATCTGCTATGAATGATATGGATAATTATCTTAAAATCTATAAGACTTACCAAAAAAATATTAAACTTGGTGTTTATGAAGAAAGCGGTGATCGTGAAAGGGTTTCTGATCTTTTAATGTTTTATTCTGCTAATTCACCTGATAAGATGATCACATTTGACGATTATATTACATCTATGAATGAAAATCAAAAACATATTTATTACATTGCTGGTGATAATATGGATATACTTAAAACATCTCCATTTTTAGATAGGTTTAAGAAAAATGGTTTAGATGTTCTATTTATGACTGATCCAGTTGATGAATATATGTGTCAGCGACTTATGCAATACAAAGAATGCACTTTAACTTGCATTACCAAAGGTGATATTGAATTACCTAATACAACTGATGCTGATAAAGAACTTATTAAAAAACAGAAAGAAGAATATAAATCACTTTGTGATTATATTAAACGTCTTTATACCACCTTTAGTGAAGTTAAAATTACTAATAAAGTATCTGAATTACCTTGCATCGTATCTTCACCCGAAAATGGTTTTTCGGCTAATATGGAAAAGATAATTAAATCGCAAACATTAGGACAAACTGATAGTTCTAATGCTATGTTAAATAAAAGAGTATTGGAAATTAATCCTCTACATCCTATTATTAAGAAAATTAAGAATATTAATGATACTGAAGAATATAATTCATTGAGAGATCTTCTTGATCTTGTTATCAATAGTGCTTTATTGTATTCCGGTTATCAAATTATCAAACCTGTTGATTTTTCTAAAAAGGTTCTCAATGTTGTTATGCTTGGTATGGATATTAATGATGATGAAGAAGAAGTAGATGATACTACATCTTCTAAAGATCCTTTTAACAATGTTGAAACTATTGATATGACTAATGTAGATTAAATAATATTTATTTATAATAAGAAAATATGAAAAATGTTATTTTATTATTAGTATTTATTGGTATATTAGTTATAGTTCAAGGTTATTATGAAAATAAGCTTAGTAGTGTTAAAAAACAAAAAACAGTTGTTAAATATGTGCCTTTACACACATATGAAGGAAAAATGAATGGAGCTGAATCAATTGATAATCAATTTAAAAGTTCTTTCGAGAAAATTATAAATATAGAGAATAAAAATGTATAAACTATTTACATCTACACCTATTGAGTTTAAAAAACATTGTATGGCGTTCAATACTAATAAACAAGAAGAATTAAATATGTTAATTGATCTTCGTAATAAATATATTAAAAATATATCATCTAAACGTAAAGAATATGAAGATCAATATGAAGAATATTTAAGACAATCTTCTGATACCAACGATTATATTGAACGAGTTAATTTATTTAATTTATTTAAAACACTATATCCTTTTAAAAAAAAAGAGTTTAATATTTATACTTATAAAAATTATTTTGAGTTAAAAGAATTAAATGAAGATTAATCCAAGTTTTGAATTTCAATTTATACCTTTTATTTTAGCATTTATTATTGGAATTATTTACATTGTTATTACAAATAATACCAAAGAAAAAATAGTTAAAACACCTACACCTTTTTCCAATAATCTTTATTCCGATTTTGATGGAGAATGTTATAAGATTAATGTTGTTGAAACAGAATGTAGTGGTAATGAACAAGAATTCAATTTTGCTATATAAGTTTTAATATTATTTTTATGTTCTTTAGTTAGAATACGCTAATCCACCCATTCCACTTAATATACGTAAAACATTGTAATTTACAGCATATACAAATAATTCACCTGATTTACTACTTTTAAGTTGTAATTGTGCTGTATCTATTCTTGACATATTTAATGTTCCTGATGGTTGATGTTCTTCGGGTTTTAATGCAAATGAATATACATTAATACCTTGATTAACTGGTATATTATTATGATGTTGATAAGGTTGAACTAACGAAAAATACTTTCCATCCCTTTCAGCAAAACGATCATTTCCGTTTAATTGAAGTTTAGCTGTTGTTATTAGGTTATCTTTAATCATATTATTGTTTTCAGCATTTGTAAAGTTATTCCAGTTGATATTAGAACCTGTTATATCTGGTTCAGGTCTTACTGCCCATATAAGTTCTTTACAAGGGTGATTAAAACTTAAACGTGATGCTTTTACTGTATTTGCGGTTATACTTTCTGTTCCTGTAAATTGTAATTGTTCTATAAGATATTCGTGAGATAATTGAGCAAACCTTTTACGTTCGTCTGTATCTAAAAAGATGTAATCAGCCCATAATGTAGCATTAAATGATGTAAAATTATTGCTATTAATTTCTATGTTACACGTGCTATCTGAAGCAAGTTCATCATCTTGGTTTGTTGCTCTTATACTGTCCATCGAATTAAACTCTATATTAACTTTAACTTCGTGGTATTGAAGAGCTATTAGCGGTAATGCTAAACCAACATTACGACAAAACCAAAATTCAAGAGGAATATATAAATCTATTATTTCGTCTTTTAATTCAACTGATTTATTTACAGAATTACCACCAACCATTTCATAATATCCTTCTTTTTTACCTTGATCCATTGTAAGTTCATTCCAAATATACATCCATTCACCATATTGTTTATCAATACGTTGTCCGCCTATTTCAAGTTCTGTATGTTTTATCATTCTATAACCATAGAAAGGTTGAAGATATATTGGAGTTGAACCTGCTACTGCTTTTATTTGTAAATATAATTTATGAACTAAATCACCATTACGGGATATCTGGCAAGTTACACGATTACCTAAAGTGGCATTTCCGTTAAAGGTTTGTTGTATAGATTCTAATGAAAAATTAGTATGACGACGATAAACTACTTTGAAGAATGTTATTTGTGGATTACCGGTAAGATAAACATCTTGAGCACCATATGCTACTAGTTGTAATAATCCTCCACCCATTTAATATAAAATAATATATTTATTTATTAAAATGTCGTGGGGTATTATATTTCTTATATTTTTTGCGATAGTTATTTTAGCTGTTGTTGGAATTACTATTTATTTATTTGCTATTAAAAAATACAATCTTAAACAAGTGTATAATATGATTAAATATCGTGGTAATGAAACTGCCCAAATGAAAGATATGATGAAAAAGTTTATTGTTGGTAAATTAGAATCTACTGAAAATAAACCTACACTTGTTTTATATAAAAACGAATATGATACTTGGACTTTATACAATGATAAATATACTAAACTTAGAACAGAAGATGGTAAATATATAAATGATGCACCTATAAAAAATGATGATTTAGTATATATAAAAAACACAAACGAATATAAAGTTAAATTAGAATAATGTTGTTTAATTCTGTTTTTGTTAAAAAACCAGAAATTTGTTTTGTAATACCTGATAAACCATGGTATGTTAATGAAAATATACTTATTGCTAAACAATCTAATATTGAACAAATATTTATTAATGGTATTGAAAATGCTTTACTTATATCTAGTTTTATGATATGCTATTCAGTTATAACTGGTAATCCTTCACATATTGTTAATAAATTAAATAGGATAACGTCAAAGTTTATGAACTTTAATAACTTTTATTTTCAATCTGCTTTAACTAGTTCAATTATTTCAATGTTTTTAGGTGTTAATGCCGTATTAGGATATCCTAATATGGTAAATAAAAAGAAGTAAGTTAAGTAATAATTTAGTTAGAATACGCAAGACCACCCATACCACTGAGGATACGGAGAACGTTGTAGGAGTGAGCGTAGATTTTGACTTCACCTGATGCTTGTGAAATCTCAGATATCTTAAGTTGAGCAGTATCAATCCGAGACATATTAAGAGTTCCCGATGGTTGATGTTCTTCTGGTTTTAATGCGAAAGAATATACATTGATATTACAACCGCTATCTGGGATATTGGTATGATGTTGGTATGGTTGAACGTGAGTAAAATATTTAGTATCACGTTCCGCAAAACGATCATTACCGTTAAGCATAAGCTTAGTCTTTCCTAATTTTATAATATTTGTTCCAGTTGAATCTGTTCCTTGCCATATAAGTTCTTTGACGGGATGGTTAAAAGATAATTTGGCAGAGAGATTAGAGCTATTGATTGTTTCACCTCCAGTGAATTGCACTTGTTCAATTAAATATTCGTGAGATAATTGAGCAAAACGACGACGTTCGTCAGTATCTAAGAAGATGTAATCAGCCCATAAGGTGGCATCTCCAAAGTCTTCGTTACTAAATTCAATATTGATTTTAACTTCGTGATATTGTAAAGCAATAAGTGGTAATGCTAAACCAATATTACGGCAGAACCAGAATTCAAGAGGAACATATGCTTTGGTTTCCATATTAGACACTGCTTTTATCATTTCAACATACCCATCTTTCTTTCCTGCAGGTAAAGTAAGTTCATTCCAGATTTCCATCCAATTGCCATATTGACGATCAATTAATTGACCACCAATTTCTACTTCTACTTTGCTGATACATTTACGGGCATCATCTAAATCACCACCAGTTGAAGGATGTGTAAATACAACGTATAATTTATGAACTAAATCACCATTACGAGAGATTTGGCAAGTTACACGTTTTCCAGCTCCAGGGGTTCCGTTAAAGGTTTGTTGTATAGACTCAATAGAGAAGTTAGTATGACGACGATAAACTACTTTGAAGAAAGTGATCTGAGGGTTGCCAGTAAGATAGACATCTTGGGCACCATAAGCTACAAGTTGAAGAAGACCTCCACCCATTTTTAATATAAGCTAAGAAAATAATTTTAGATTATATTATAAATAAAAATAATTTTAGATATAAGTTTAGTTAGAATACGCAAGACCACCCATACCGCTGAGGATACGGAGAACGTTGTAGGAGTGAGCGTATATTTTGACTTCACCTGCAGCTTCTGCAGTAAACGATAGTTTAAGTTGTGCAGTATCAATACGAGACATATTAAGAGTTCCTGATGGTTGATGCTCTTCAGGTTTTAATGCAAATGAATATACATTGATCCATTGATCTTGTGGTGGAATATTGGTATGATGTTGATAAGGTTGAACGTGAGTAAAATACATAGCATCGCGTTCAGCAAAACGATCATTTCCGTTAAGCATAAGTTTTGCTTTACCAGTTGATTTATAAGCTGTTCCAGCTTTTCGTTGCCATATAAGTTCTTTAACCGGATGATTAAATGAAAGTTTGGCACTAAGAGAAGTATCAGTAGCACTTAAACTTTCACCACCAGTGAATTGCACTTGTTCAATTAAATATTCGTGAGATAATTGAGCAAAACGACGACGTTCATCAGTATCTAAGAAGATGTAATCAGCCCATAAGGTAGCATCAGTAAAATCATTATCAGCATCAAATTCAATATTGATTTTAACTTCGTGATATTGTAAAGCAATAAGTGGTAATGCTAGACCAATATTACGGCAGAACCAGAATTCAAGAGGAACATATGCATCTGTAGAACTTGTTACATTAATCATTGCATCATAACCATCTTTCTTTCCTGCAGGTAAAGTAAGTTCATTCCAGATTGTCATCCAATCACCATACTGACGATCAATTAATTGACCACCAATTTCTACTTCTACTTTTTTAATGCATTTACGAGCATCATCAATAGATGATGTGTGTGTAAAAACTACATATAATTTATGAACTAAATCACCATTACGGGAGATTTGGCAAGTTACACGTTTTCCTCTACTAGCATTTCCGTTAAAGGTTTGTTGAATAGATTCAATAGAGAAGTTAGTATGACGACGATAAACTACTTTGAAGAAAGTGATCTGAGGGTTGCCAGTAAGATAAACATCTTGGGCACCATAAGCTACAAGTTGAAGAAGACCTCCACCCATTTTGTATTTATTATTAATACAGAAAAAAAATAATTTATAAATATATTTAGTTAGAGTAAGCAAGACCACCCATTCCACTAAGAATACGAAGCACATTGTAATTCACAGCATACATATTGAGAGTTCCTGGACCTACACCGTTAGTTCCAACAATAGCAGTTGCTGTATCAATACGAGACATATTAAGAGTTCCAGATGGTTGATGTTCTTCTGGTTTTAATGCAAAAGAATATACGTGGATATTTTTTCCATCAGGAATATTTTCGTGGTGTTGATAAGGTTGAACGTGTGTGAAATATTTGGCATCACGCTTAGCAAAACGATCATTACCGTTAAGTTGAAGTTGGAAATCAGTAGTTGGTAAATTACTGAACTGATCATCAGTGCTATGTTTATTAACCCATACTAATTCTTTAACAGGGTGATTAAATGAAAGTTTGGATTTTGTTGTTACAGCACCGGTGGTGCTACTAGCAATTGATTCGCCACCAGTAAATTGAACTTGTTCAATAAGGTATTCGTGAGATAATTGAGCAAAACGACGACGTTCGTCAGTATCTAAGAAGATATAATCAGCCCATAATTCTACATTTGAAACTACAGCACCTGAACCAAGTGTTGCTGTTGAACCTAATGTAAGATTGATTTTAACTTCGTGATATTGTAAAGCAATTAATGGTAATGCTAAACCAATATTACGGCAGAACCAAAATTCAAGAGGCACATATACGGGTAGTGCACTAGGAGAAGCACCCTCACTAGCGATCATTTTTTTAAAACCATCTTTTTTACCTTCCGGTAAAGTAAGTTCATTCCAGATATACATCCATTCACCATATTGACGATCAATCATTTGACCACCAATTTCAACTTCTACTTGTTCAATAAGTTTATGTCCAACATTTTTAGCATTACTTCCTGATTTCACAGTAGCTTGTAAGTATAACTTATGAACTAAATCACCATTACGGGAGATCTGGCAAGTTACACGCTGACCTAAGGTAGGATTTCCGTTAAAGGTTTGTTGTATAGACTCAATAGAGAAGTTAGTATGACGACGATAAACTACTTTGAAGAAAGTGATCTGAGGGTTGCCGGTAAGATAGACATCTTGGGCACCATAAGCTACAAGTTGAAGAAGACCTCCACCCATTTTATTCTTAGTTAAGATAAAAAATTATTGGGTTTTATTAACCTATGTTTTTGTTATTATATATAACAATTAATCTTTTGTATAATTAGTATAATGATTAGACTAACTGAATATTTTTCATTTTACGTTTTATTATGGTATTTTTTATTTATTTTTAAAATTATACCTTTTAATCCTGTTATTACATTTTATTTAATTTTATCATTTGTAATTTGGATGACATTATATATGATGTATATACGTGTATCCACAAAAAAAATATTATTCTTTATTGTTTTTGCAATTATTTTAGTTAAAGTCTTACCTATTTTAACATTAAAATATGAATTTAAATACGAAGATCTTTCATTTGGTTTATCAATGTTTATAGTATATCATATTATATTATATTGTACAAAAGGTATTGAACCTATTCAACATTATATTAATTTTATGAATTATTATAATACTTTACCAAATAATATTATAAAATACATAACTTTAATTTGAATATGCTAAACCACCCATACCACTTAAAATACGTAAGACATTATAATTAACACCCCATACCCTTATTGTTCCTGAATTTTTAGGTTTTACCACTAATTTAGCCGTATCAATTCTTGACATATTTAATGTTCCTGATGGTTGATGTTCTTCTGGTTTTAATGCAAATGAATATACATTTATACCCGCATTAGTTGGTATATTTGTGTGATGTTGGTATGGTTGAACTAACGAGAAATACTCTCCATTTCTTTTAGCAAAACGATCATTTCCATTTAATTGTAAATTAGCTGAAGTAATTGAATTGTCTCCATCTGGATCTATACCAAATAAGGTATTTTGAAGTTTTAGATTTGAATCGTCGCCAAATAAATATTCTTCAGTATTAGATCCTACAAACAACTTAGAATCAGTATAATTATACCATTGATTTTGTTCAGTTGCTTTATTATTATCATTGATAGTCCATATAAGTTCTTTAACAGGGTGATTCATAACTAAAGCAATATTTTGTTCGTTTGTTCCTGAAAGCGTATTTTCATTCATTTGCACTTGTTCTATTAAATATTCGTGCGATAATTGAGCAAATCTTTTACGTTCATCAGTATCTAAGAATATGTAATCACACCAAATAGTCGCATTTTTAATTGATGTAATAGCATCTTGAACATCGTTATTTCTAACATAAGCAGTTCCATAATAAGTGCAATTCTTAAATGTTTCTATTTCTATATTTATTTTTACTTCGTGATATTGAAGAGCAATCAATGGTAATGCTAAACCAATATTACGACAGAACCAAAACTCTAAAGGAATATATACTTTATTATCCTTAAAACTTGTCATATCAGTATCTGCACCGATCATTTCTTGGTAACCATCCATTTTTCCAACAGGTAATGATAACTCATTCCATATATACATCCAATGTGAATATTGTTTATCAATCTTTTGACCACCAATTTCAACTTCAACTGACTTTAATAAACGATGACCTATAAAATTAACATAACGATTTAAATTTTGAGTAAGAATATTATTTATATAACGTCTGTCATATAATTGTGCTAATTCTACCTCTACATACATTTTATGAACTAGATCACCATTACGGGATATCTGACAAGTAACACGATTACCCCAATCAAACTTTCCGTTAATTGATTGTTGTATAGATTCTATTGAAAAATTAGTATGACGACGATATACTACTTTAAAGAAAGTTATTTGAGGATTTCCAGTTAAATATACATCTTGCGCACCATAAGCAACTAATTGTAATAATCCACCACCCATTTTAACTATTAAGCATATAAAAAATTAACTTGCAAAAAGTAATTAAATATGATGAAAGAAAGATGTAGTAAGAAAAGAATACACGTTGTAGATAATACTAAAGAAATCTCAACCCTAGATGATATTCATATTAATAGCATAAAAAAATTTGAAGTTAAAAATAAAAGAATTGAAGAAATAACTGAACAAATTAATAAATTGAATATCATAGCAATGACAGACATTTCTTGGTTATCTAACGTTGAAATTAGAGAACAAATTAAAGATTATACAAGGGAGTTAGATAAACTTAATAGTGAAAATGAACTTGATTACTATGAAAATGTTGGAGAAATATTGTTTAATTATTATGATATAGTTAATCAAAATGTTGGAGTTAAACAAGTTAATCCTAAAAAATATACTATTTTAGAAGCACTTAATATTGAAATGGATAATAGCAATTCAATAGGAGAATATAAAGATAAATCTAAATTGGTTAATGAATATTTAGCAATTACAGATAATAAATACATCAATCATATTGATGGTGAATTTACCAATTCTAAATGTATTAATTGTAATAACGAAATGACTAATTTAGTTCAAGAAGCATTGGTAGTATGTTTAAATTGTGGTTATCAAGATGTTTTATTAGCAGAACAAAATAGACCTATAATGTTATACGATAAGAAGGACGGTATTCATTATAGTTATAAACGTATTAATCATTTTAGAGAATGGATATCACAAATACAAGGGAAAGAAAGCACTGATATACCAAACGAAGTATTTGAAAAAATACTAAATGAACTTAAAAAAGAGAAAATTACTGATACAACTAAACTTACACCTAAGTTTATGAGAACAATATTAAAAAAATTAAGAACACATAAATATTATGAACATACTGCATATATTATTAATAGAATTAATGGTATTCCACCACCTCAATTTTCACCAGAATTAGAACAAAATCTATCTAATATGTTTATGCAAACACAACCTTTATTTATTAAATATGCACCTGCGAATAGATTAAACTTTATTTCATATTCTTACATTTTACATAAATTCTTTTTAATTTTAAATATGCCAGAATACCTTGCTTTATTTCCATTACTTAAAAGCAGACAAAAAATTGCTCAAAATGAAGAAGTTTTTAAGAAAATATGTAAAGAGCTAAAATGGACTTGGATTCCTAGTATTTAAAAATGATTTTATTAATTATAAATATATAATGTATATTATTTTTGATACTGAAACTACTGGTTTAATACCTAAAGATTCTTCAAATAATTACTATCATTATACAAATACTTCTAAATATAATAATGCTAGAATGATCCAAATTAGTTATGAAATATTAGATTGCACCTTAAATGTTATTGCTACAAGAAGTTTTTATATTAATGAAGTAGATACAGTTAGTAATTCTCAGTTTCATAATATTACAAAAGAGTTATTAGAAAAAGAAGGTATAGGTATGAAGCAGTTTTGTGATATATTTGCTGAAGATCTTAATATTTGTTCTAGAATTATAGCACATAATTTACAATTTGATTATTTCATTTTAATGAGTGAGTTATATAGATTTGGATTTACTGATATTATTATTAAAATTAATTTAATGAAATTAATTTGTTCTATGAAAAAAACTAGACATTTTGTTTGTCCTAATAAAAAATATCCTAAGTTATTGGAATTATATAATTACGCAAATAATAGTAATCTTAAAGAACTACCAAATGCACATAATTCAAAGTTTGATGTTATGTATTTACGAATTGCTCTAGTTAAACTTAAGAATAATAATATATTTGATATATTTATGTGCGAATAATTATATATTTCAATTATATTTTTCATTAAATAAGATTATGACTGATAAACTTGTTGTTTTGGTAGAAAACAAAAATGAATATTTAGAACATTTAACTGATATTTCTACTATACCTATTTGTAAGTTCTTTGTTAATATTGCAAATAATTGTAGTTCATTAAAAGAATTTCAAAATGAATTAGTATTATTAACAAAATGGAATAAACAAAAACAAGATGCTAAAATGAATACTATTCATAAATTAATAGAAGAAGATCACGCAACACCGCAATATATGTTAAAATTATTATCTGAAATTATTTCTAAAAGTATTAAAATTAAAATTATTGAACATAAATCTATTATTAAATCATTAAAAGTATATATTCCTGAATGGTATGAATTTTTATATAAAGTATGTATATTAGCATCTAATATATTTTGGAAAAATCCAGTTTTATTTTATAAAAAAGTATCGTCTATTGAAAGACAAAATAATATTAATGTTATTGAAAAAATAACTAAAACTTGTATTAAGAACGCTGTAAGATCTTTTATTCCTTTAAATAAAATTATTAATGAATTAACCGATATTACAGGAGGAGGAGAGATTAATATTACTAATACACAAACTTTACTAGAAAATAAAACAAAAAATGATACTAATGAAAAACTAGATTCTAATGATGATGAAGATGATGATAATGATACTGAAGAAGATGATGAACAACTAGAAGCAAATGATGATACTGAAGAAGATGATGAACCACTAGAAGCAAATGATGATACTGAAGAAGATGATGAACAACTAGAAGCAAATGATGATACTGAAGAAGATGATGAACCACTAGAAGCAAATGATGATACTGAAGAAGATGATGAACAACTAGAAGCAAATGATGATACTGAAGAAGATGATGAACCACTAGAAGCAAATGGTGATACTGAAGAAGATGAAGATGTTCAATATAGATATAAAGTAGCTGGAGATTATCTAGATGATACAAAAGAATCTGATAATACAGAATATGCGGGTAATAAAAACATCTATTCAATTAAAAAATCTAAAATTGATGATGAAATAGTTAGACCTGGTGTTATTTTAGAAAAAACTAAAAAAACTTTAAAAGATGAAATAGTAAAAACAGAAGAAGCTTTAAAAGATGAAATAATTAAACCTATTGCTGTTTTAGAAAAACCGGAAGAAGCTTTAGAAGATGAAATAGTTAGACCTATTGCTGTTTTAGAAAAACCTGAAGAAGCTTTAGAAGATGAAATAGTTAGACCTATTGCTGTTTTAGAAAAACCTGAAGAAGCTTTAGAAGATGAAATAGTTATTAAACCTATTACAGTATTAGAAAAACCTGAAGAAGCTTTAGAAGATGAAATAATTAAACCTATTACAGTATTAGAAAAACCTGAAGAAGCTTTAGAAGATGAAATAGTTAAACCTATTACAGTATTAGAAAAACCGGAAGAAGCTTTAGAAGATGAAATAGTTATTAAACCTATTACAGTATTAGAAAAACCTGAAGAAGCTTTAGAAGATGAAATAGTTAAACCTATTACAGTATTAGAAAAACCGGAAGAAGCTTTAGAAGATGAAATAGTTATTAAACCTATTACAGTATTAGAAAAACCTGAAGAAGCTTTGAAAGATGATGATGATGAAATTGTAATGAATAATAAAGATATTAAAGTAATACGTATAAACAAATCTTTTTTTTAAGATATAAAACACTAAATGTATTATGTATATTCATTATGTATAGCTTTAATAATGTTTATAATTATTAGTAGCTTTGAAAAAAAACAAACAATAACTGTTAAAGATTTAATAACATTTATAATTTTATATATTATTATTACTTTTGTGGTTTATTATATATATTCTGCTATAAATAAAACACAAACAGCATCAATAGATTCTATACCATCGTATATTCCTGAAACTATCCAAACTGGATTTAATATTGTTTCTTCTTAACTGTAATTTTACAAGTATTTTTACTATTTTTTATTACAACATTAGGATCATATTGTTCATCTTCTTCTTTTTCATCATCATAATTATTTAATTTTTCTTTTTCATCTTGTATTGATTGCATATCCCATAAAGCAGAATCACATAATTTAAAAGTTTTATTTGGGTCTGCTTTATACCAAAAAACTTGATCTTCTAATTTAGATCCAGATGCTCTATTATCTATTACCAAACAACCATAATCTTGTGTAACTTGATCTAAGACTTGTTCAAAAACTTGAAGTGTTGGAAACATTCCTGCATAATGTTCATATAATCTTTCACGATTTTTTTTTATATTTTCTCTAAAAATAAAAACATAATCAATGTTAGTTCTTAAAGCGGGACTTATACCCATAGGGAATTGCATTGTTAATAGAAATAATATTTTATAATGTCTTCCATTCATAAATATTTTACGTATATTTGCATCATTAACCCAAGATTTATCATACATTGCGTCATCCATTACTAAAAAAGATCTAGGATCTACAGTAGAATGACCATAAGTTTCTAATTCTTTTTTATATTTTCCTGATATCTTCTGTTGCCTTTGAACATATTTATTTATTAATTCTGGAGAATATTCGTCGTGTATTAGTAATTTTGGTATAAAATGTTGAAAATAAGAATTTGCGTGTTCTGTTGGTGATATTACCATTCCAATAGGAATATTTGTATGATATGATAATATATCCTTAATACATACACTTTTACCTCTATTACGTGCGGCTATAGCAACAATAACAGAATCATCTTTTATTTTTTTTGGATCAAACTTTTTTAATTCTAATCTAAATGAAGGTTTATTACTGTGTTTCATTTAATCTTATGTTATACATTTTTAACTTCATCCTTTCGCACTTAACCAAGGATCTTCTTTATCATTAATAACATCGCTTATTTGTTCAACAGATTGGTCTTCTTCTTTTACTGATTTTATGGCATCAGTTCTACGACTATCAAATACCATATCTTTATTATCTTTATTTTCTTTGTAATGTTTCATAAGAGTATTAAGTTCTGATTCTGAATATTCTTGATTTTCTACATTAGTTGCTATATGGTTTTCGTAAGGCAACCAACAACCGACTTGTGCTACATATATATGAAAATAAGGATCTGTTTTTTTTAATTTTTCACATCTTGCTTTAGCCAATTCAACAGTATCATATACACCTCTTATCTTAATACCTCTTACTGATGTTTTAAAGTTATTTTCATTATGAAACTCTTTTTCAATTTCATCTGAATTAGTATTTTTAAAAAATGTTAATTGTTCATTCATATCGTTTTTATCAAAAATATATTTGTGATTATCTTTAATACTCATAATTATATCTTTATTGTCTGGAAACTTATCAATTAAATTATCTAATAATTCTGCCATATCTTTCGAAAACTTTTCAATAAATTTAGAAAAGTAATACGCATCTTTATTTTTTATTACATCTTCGGGATTTAAAAAAGATACACATACAAAGTTTTGATTTCTTAAAGGTTCGTCCTCATCCAAATAATCTACTTTTTTTTCAGACATTTTAAATTGATTTTTAAATTATATCTTTATATATAATAAAATGTATGACGTAGATATTAATGAACTGGTTTTAAAAGCCTTAAAATACCTTTTCCAAGGTCTTATGATAGCTATTGTAGCTTATTTACTTGATATGATTGGACCTAATAAACTTAATACTTGGGAAATTGCTATATTATCAGCAACGGCTGCCTGTATATTTGCTATATTAGATATCTTAAGCCCTACTTACGCACAATCCGCACAACAAGGTATTGGATTAGCAACTGGATTTAAACTTATGAGATTTCCTTATTAAAATTATATATAAACAAAAAATAAAATAACAAAAGCATAATGTTAAATGATTTAATTGAAAATGCTATAAGATCTAAAGGAGCACATTATGATTTAGCCGCTATAATTTATTATTTTTATAAAGATGAATATAAGGTGGTAAATGACAAGTGGTTTAAAAGTGTTAATACTGAAACAAAATGGCAAGAAATGGAAGCACCCAATGATTTATATATTAATATTAGTCGTAAGATTTTTGATGTGTTAATGGAGGAATACGATAAACTATATCAACAAAGTAAAATAGCCGATACACTTGATATGTCGGATTTATATAAAGAAAAAGCTAGAAAATTGCAAAGGATTGCTAATAATTGTAAAATGGTTAATTATAAAAATAGCTTAATACGTGAATGCAAACCTTTATTTACTGTTGATGAATTATAGTTTCTACTATTGTTTTAATATCAACATCTTCTGTATTAATTGTTAAATCAGCATTTAATTTATCAATATTACATTCAGATATATGTTCTAGTCTTTCAAGGTGTTCGTGTGCTTTATCCTTATAAAGATCTTCAATTCTTTTTATCTGTTGATTTTTATCAATTACCAGTTTTATTATATAATAATTATTTTTCTTAAGATAATTATATTCATTTTCAAATCTTAAGTCATCTATTACAATGTGGGTTTTATTTTTTATTTTT
>Ga0255766_10000434_pt1 | contig 37829 bp, 38 predicted proteins | sample 071ome_23_FD_179966 | JGI IMG/M metagenome (GOLD analysis project Ga0255766, IMG submission 179966) | Coastal salt marsh microbial communities from the Groves Creek Marsh, Skidaway Island, Georgia - 071403BT metaG (version 2) | ecosystem: Environmental > Aquatic > Marine > Intertidal zone >...
CCCAAGAAAATTTTCCGATTTATCAATAAAATAAACCCTTTTTCAATGAGGGTTTTTTTATTTACGACTCTTAAGACTACATTAACTTAAAAAATAGCTGAAAATGCTGCTAATTGGCAGTGCTGTGACAGTACTTTTTACATAAAATGGATGTTAAGGGGAGTGTGTTTTGTTTAGGGTGTTTTTATTGTTTAAAACTTTTTATAATTTTTTATTTCTAAATTATATATTCATTTATGAAGTCCAATAAAAACCAACTTAAAAATTCAAGAAGAAACTTTTTAAAGAAAGCCTCTGCTGCTTCCTTATTTTATATAGTACCAAGTCATGCAATTACAAGTTTAGGTTATCCATCACCTAATGGTTTAATTAATATAGCTGCAATTGGTGTTGGAAACAGAGGTGGTCAAGTAATTCAACAAATGGCTTCTCCAGATAATCCAGTTGAGAGAAGGAGACTTCCTGGATTAATTATTCAAAGATATGCAGGTATTCAGCCAGAAAGAGCATCATGGGGAGGAGGTTTTGGACAATCTGAAGATAGAAAATTCAAACATGCAAATATTTATGCAATTTGTGATGTTGATCATAATTATTCATCCCATATAATTAAAGCTTATCCAAAAGCAAAAACCTTCTATGACTATAGAAAAATGATAGATGAAGAAAAAGATATAGATGCAGTAGTAATTGCTACACCAGATCATACACATGCTGTCATAGCTTCATATGCTATGAATGCTGGAAAACATGTATATGTTGAAAAGCCTATGACTAAAACTATATATGAAGCAAGATATTTAAATAATCTATCCAAAAAAACAGGTGTTGTTACTCAAGTTGGAAACCAAGGACATAATGTTGAAGGAACAATGAGAACAGTAGAATGGATTAAATCTGGAAAAATTGGTGAGGTTAAAGAAGTGCATATGTGGACTAATAGACCTATTTGGAAACAAGGTTATTATGATAGACCATCTGAGCAAAAAATACCAGATCATTTAAATTATGATCTTTGGTTAGGTCCAGCTGCATATAAGCCATATAACGAAGAGATTCTTCATTTTGCATGGAGAGGTTTATGGGATTATGGAACTGGTGCAATGGGAGATCTTGGAGCTCATACTTTTGATGCTCCAGTATGGGCATTGGATCTTGATATGCCTACTAAAATACAAGCAACTTCTAGTCCATTTAATGAGCATTATTTACCTCAATCTGAAAGTGTTACATATGAATTTGAATCAAAATTGACAAAATCTCCTATAAAAGTTACTTGGTCTGATGGAGGTATTAAGCCTCCCAGACCTGATCAACTTGAAAAAGGAAGACAACTCCAAGAGGCATTATACATTGGCTCAAAAGGAATGATAATGCATGGGTCTCATGGAGCACTTCCTGAATTAATCCCTGAAGAACCAAGCTTTGAAGTTGAGAAGTCGCTTCCAAGACCAAGCTCAATATATATTGATTTTATCGAAGCAATTAAAGAAAATAGACAAGCTGCAAATAATTTTGAAATTGCAGCAAAGGTCACAGAGATTATGCTTTTAACTAATGTTGCAGTTTTGTCACAACAATTAAATATTACGCTTGAATATGATGCTAAAAGCATGAAAATAACAAACCTTGATGAGGCGAATAAATTCTTTCATTATAATTATAGAAATGGTTGGAAACTTTAAAAAAATATGAAAAATAAAATAATACTTTTTACTTTTTTGACATCTCTTATTTTTGGATGCTCAAAAAATAACTTTAACAATCTTAATATTGGATTGCAAACATGGTCATTTAGGACCATGGAAGATCAATCACCTCTTGCTATTCTAGATTATATTAAGCAAACAGGAATAAAAAATGTTGAACTTATGGGTAATCATGCTGAGCCTTATGCTGGAGCTCCTGAAAGTCCTTTAAATGATAGATCTGCAATGAGACTTTTATACAAACAGTATAGAGGTGAAAAACTGACAGAAGAGGAAAAAATAAAAGCTCAAGAATTTTCAGAAAAAAGAAAAATCCACGAACAAGAAGTTGCTGAGTGGAGAAAAAATGTCGATATGAATAAGTTCAAAGAACTTAGATCATTGTATAATAAAGCTGGAATAAATATTTTTGCTTTTAAACCAAGAGTATTTGAAATAGAGAATACAGATGATGATATACGATACGGTATGAGGGCTGCTAAAGCTCTAGGAGCATCTCATATTACTTTAGAGCATCCAGAGAATGATGAGCATACTCAAAGACTTGCAAAAATTGCTAAAGAAGAAGATATTATTGTTGGCTATCATGGTCATGAGCAACAAACTCCAACTCTTTGGGACACAGCACTTGATCAATCAGAGTTTAATAAAATGAATCTCGATTTTGGTCATTATGTAGCTGGTGATAATAACAATGTGGTTGAATTTGTCAAAGAAAAAAGTGATCAGATAATCAGCATGCACCTAAAAGATAGAAAAAAAGGTATAAATGGTGGTGATAACTTACCTTGGGGGGAAGGTGATACTCCTATAGTTGATTTAGTAAAACTTATAAATTCTGAAGGTTATAGTTTTCCTTTAACTATTGAACTTGAATATAATATACCTGAAGGCTCAAATGCTATTGAAGAAATTAAAAAATGTGTAGAATACATTTATAACTCTTTAGCAGAAAATAACTAAGAATTTTCAGCCATCTTTCTACATTCAATATAATGGTTAGTATTCAAAGTATACATTCCAACATTTACATTTAGATAAATATTCTTATCTATGAGAGAATACTAATATCTATATATTTCTTTTATGGAATTTTTAATTCAGTATATAGTATATAAACTATTTGTCTTTTAGGCTATATCTAATATAAGCAAATTTAGTCCCTTCCTTGTTCCAAGAGGGAACATTTATAGTACCTTGACCTCCGTAAAATGGTTCAGTTAAGTCAATAATTGATTTGTCTTTTAAATTTAGTAATCTAAGTTTTACCATTCTTCCAAATGGATGACTCTGTCCCTGATTTTCTATGTAACTTATTACTACTGCATAATCGTTTTTTGGTGAAATATGTGGAAACCAATTTGAATAATTATCAAAAGTCATTTGTTCCTGATTCGAACCGTCAGGGAACATTCTCCAAATCTGCATTGAATTTGTTTTAAATGAATTATAATAGATGTACTTACCATCTGGAGAATATTCTGGACCATCATCTAGGCCCTCATTAAAAGTTAGTCTAACTTCATTTTTTGTTTCAATATCTAATTTATAGACATCGTACTCACCACCCCTTTCAGCACAGTAGACTATATATTTTCCATCAGGGGATACTCCATGCCAATAAGATGGGGTTAGATCAGTTAATAATTCTATTTTATTTTTATCTAAAGATTTCATGTAGATTAAAGAAGAATGACCATCAAATTGAGAAACACCAGTTGAAAAAAATAAATTTTTACCATCAAAAGAATATCCGTGATCATTATTTAACATATTTAATTCACCAGTATCCTCAAAATCTAAAAAATTACCATCTAAGTCATACTTCTCAAGCTTTCCTAAACTATTTATTAATAGAAATTGATTATCAACTGACCAATTAGGTGCCTCTAAATGTTTTTCAATTGTTTTTAAGTTAATTGACTGTTTTTTCTCTAAGTCATATATATAAATAGAGCTAACAACATCTTTATCTTCAGGAATTTGACTATTGATATATTGAATTCCAAAAAAAAGAATAAGTAAATTTAAATTCCATATCATCTTATATTTTAAATTAATTTTCATCATATCTAAAATTTTGAAAAAATTAAGCTATCCTGGAGGACCATCTCCGTGAATATGAAGATCATTTAAATCAACTCCAGTTTTCTTTTTGAATTCCTTACGAAACTCAATATTCCTTTTTCTTTTTTCTATTAGTTTTCTTATGAATTTTTTTATCATAGGCAGTTTATGCTATTTCTTGTTTCTGTTCATGAGATAAAATATTACCGCGATTACTAGATATGCAATTGCACCATATGAAAGTTTAAAATCATTATTGTAAAAAGATAGAGCTGCTGCAGCTATAAATGTAACACTAATCAAATACCAGCTTTTCATTTCTGTAATTTAAAAAATTAGAGTTATCCTCCTCTGCCAACCTTTCTTACTCCTGAACTACCAGGGTTTGCAAAACCTTTACTTTGAGCTTTACTCTTTGAATTAGAATTTGAAGAAACCTTGTTTTTTGATTTGGACTTTTTACCCTTAAATAACCTTTTGCCATTTGTCTCTCGGTTATCATTTTTATTTCCAAAAAATTTACTTCCCATATTTAAAAATTTAGTCAACTACAATTTTATCATCCATATTAGCTATCTCCCAAGCAGTATGGAATATTAATTTAGTTCTTTTTGTTAAAAGATCATATCTAATTTTATCAGGTGTGTCTCCAGGGCCATGGTAATCTTCGTGAGTACCGCTAAAATAAAATATTACAGGAATATTATTCTTAGCAAAATTATAATGATCACTCCTCTCGTAGAATCTATTTGGATCATCCCACGCATTAAACTTGTAATCTAATTCAAGATCAACAGTATTTTTATTTACTCTTTCAGATGTTTCATGTAACATAGTACTTAACCTGTCAGTACCAATTAGATAAATATAATTATCGTTATCTGAATCTCTTGTAGGATCAGTCCTTCCAATCATATCAACATTTAAATTAGTAATTGTTTCATCTAGTGGATAAAGAGGATTATCCGTATAATATTCTGATCCAAGCAGACCCTTTTCTTCACCAGAGACATGAAGAATAACAATTGATCTTTTTGGTCTATAACCATCTAAAGAAGCCATCTTAAATGCTTGAGCAATCTCTAAAAGAGCCATAGAACCGGATCCATCATCATCTGCTCCATTAAAAATATCCTCACCTTCTACACCAACATGATCAAGATGTGCTGTTATCACAATATATTCGTTAGGGTAAAGAGAACCCTCTATAATAGATGCAACATTTATAGAATTTAGCTTTTCACCACCTGTTCTTACTCCAGCTACCATTGCGTAATTTCTTACTTTTTCCATATCTCCATTTTGCATAAATGTTCTTATTGAGTCTGGAATCTTATCCGGTAATGAAATTCTCTGAGGTGTGGTTATTTCCATTTTTTGAAAATAATTTTCAGTACCCTTTGCTGGCTTTATATCATTTTTCAAATAAAAATCTCTAATAAATTCAACAGCTAACAATTCACCTTTAGTTCCAGCTTCTCTGCCCTCAAAACTATCAGATGCATAAACATAAAGAAGAGATTTTAATTCCTCTGAAGTAATAGTTTCAGCATACTTATTTGAAATATCTTGCGAGAATACATTGGAGATAAATAGAGTTATTATAAATAAATTAAACTTTTTCATAGTAATTTTTTTTGGTTTTTATTTCATTTTCTATACCATCCCACAAGGATATTCTGGAAAGAAGGGCTTTTTCTGAAATTGATTCGACTTCTGATATTTTTCCATCATCGTTATTACACAAATATGTTAGCATCTCCATAGACATAGGTCCATGCATATCACCATCAACTTCAATGTGACGTTTAAAGTAATAAATTAATTTATTCAATTCATTATTTTTTGAATTTATTCCTTCTAGTAGAGGCATAAAAATATCAGGAATAAGATCCTCTCTCCCAAAAGTAAATACAGCAGCAACTTCATGAATTTGACCTCTATTAATTACTGAGAATGTAAATTTTAAAAAATCTTTGATATAATCTTTTATTTCAAGTTTTTCTATATCATCACAAATTGTATATAATGAGTTTAATGAGTTTATATTATTTAAAATAACATCAGTTTTAACACCAAATGATTCAATTGAATCTATATACATTTCAAAATGTGACATTGGTTTTCCATCTTCATCTTCATCTGTCTCCTCACCAGCAACAATTTCGTTTATAAGTTTAGCAGTAGAAGTATTATTACTTGGATACCATGGAACTGAAACAGAGGTTAAATTAATTTGTAAAAATTTTAATAGTGACATAAAATCCCATACAGCATAGACATGAGCATTTGTAAAAATTTTTAGATCTTCAATACTTTCGATAGAATTATATAGAGAGTGGTTTCTTAATTTATTTTTTAGTGGTTCAAGATTTTGAGCAATATTATTCATAGGAATATTTTGGGCTCAAATATAAATAATAATTAAATTCATAAAATGCAGGAAATATTATTGTTTCTTATATCATCATTAGCTCTAACCTTGATGCCAGGTCCAGATATATTATTTGTTGTAAATCAAAGTCTAGATAAGAAAAAAAATGGTATAATAACTTCATTAGGTTTATGTACTGGGTTAATATTTCATACTATGTTTCTAGCTTTTGGTCTTTCTGTATTAATTAATACAAATAAAGATCTAATGACCTTTTTAAAATATTTTGGGACAATATATCTCTTATATCTAGCCTATTTAGAGATAAAGTCAGTAAATAAAATTAATAAAAGCTTGAATAGCAAATTGTTTTTAAGAGGATTATATATGAATCTTATAAACCCTAAAGTTTTAATCTTTTTTATTGCTTATTTTCCAAACTTTTTATTTTCAGATACTATAAAAATATCAAATCAATTTTTGATATTGGGTTTTGTATTCATATTACAAGCATTAGTTGTTTTTATTTTCGTTTCTGTCTTAGCTAACAAATTGACTAAATATTTAAGTATAGACTCCAAAAATAAAGTGCTTAAGTACTTTAAATCATTTATTCTAATAATAATAGCAGTACTAATACTTATATAGTTCTCACTTGATTTTAATTTGTATATTTGCATGCAATTAGTTTATAATTAATTGCTTATGTCTAAATCAAAATTTGTAGGGGAAGGTCTAACATATGATGATGTGTTGCTTGTTCCTGCTTACTCAGATGTCCTTCCATCAGAAGTTTCTCTAAAAACAAAATTCAGTAGAAATATTAATTTAAATATTCCAATAGTTTCTGCTGCAATGGATACGGTTACAGAAAGTAAAATGGCTATAGCTATTGCTAGTGAGGGTGGAATAGGGGTTATACATAAGAACCTATCAATTGAAGACCAATCTAATGAAGTTAGATTAGTAAAAAGAGCTGAATCAGGGATGATTATTGACCCAGTTACTCTTCCAAAAGATTCGCTGGTTATAGATGCAAAAAATAACATGAAAAAATATAAAATTGGAGGTATTCCAATTGTTTCAAATAATGGTAAGTTAATTGGAATTGTTACTAATCGTGACTTAAGATTTGAGAAAGATAATTCAAAGAAACTTTCTGATGTAATGACAAGTAAGAATTTGATTACCACAAAAATTGGTACTTCTTTAGCACAAGCTGAAGAAATTTTACAATCTCATAAAATAGAAAAACTTCCTGTAGTAGATTCAAAAGGAGTATTAGTGGGTTTAATTACATTTAGAGATATAAACAAGCATTCTGAAAAACCTATTTCAAATAAAGATAAACTAGGAAGATTAATGGTTTCTGCCGCAATTGGCACCGATAGTGATTATTTAAAAAGAACAAAAAGACTAGTTGAGAGTGGAGTAGATGCTATTGTAATTGATACTGCTCATGCACATTCAAGTAGAGTAGGAGATGTCCTTAAGTCCTTGAAAGATTCATATAGTGATATAGATATTATTGTTGGAAACATTGCTTCAGCTGATGCTGCTGAATATTTAAAAGATAATGGAGCTGATGCTATTAAGGTTGGAATAGGACCAGGTTCAATATGTACTACAAGAGTTGTTGCAGGAGTTGGATATCCTCAATTATCTGCGATCATAAATATTTCAGAAGTATTAAAAAATTCATCAATTCCTTTAATAGCTGATGGAGGTATTAAATTCACTGGAGATATTACAAAAGCAATTGCAGCTGGTGCTGATTCTGTTATGCTAGGATCCCTTCTAGCAGGAACAGAAGAATCACCTGGTGAAACTGTTATTTATGACGGTAGAAAGTTTAAAACCTACAGGGGTATGGGATCTGTTGAGGCAATGCAAAAAGGCAGTAAAGACCGTTACTTCCAGTCAGATCAGTCTGATGACAGTAAATTAGTACCTGAAGGAATTGTAGGAAGGGTTCCTTATAAGGGACAATTAAATGAAAGTATTAACCAATTTGTGGGTGGTTTGAGATCTGGAATGGGTTATTGTGGATCTAAAGACATAGGGTCACTTAAAAATTCATCTAAATTTGTAAAAATTACAGGATCAGGAATTAGAGAGAGCCATCCTCATAATGTATCAATTACAAAGGAGGCACCTAATTATAGTCCTCCTAAATTATAGTCATTGAAAAGATACTTATTATTTATCTCTACTACATTACTTCTATCTTCTTGCTCAAATATTAGTGATAATAACTCAAATGATTTGATTGCTAGAGCAGGTCAGAATTTCCTATATCAAAATCAAATGCCTTCATTTTCATCTGAACAAGATAGTATGCTCAGATATCTAAATTATATTGAAACATGGGCCAAAGAAAAAATCTTATATGACTTATCTTTAACTAATCTATCTCAATCCAAAAAAAATGATCTTGACATATTAGTTGAAAAATATAAAGTTGATCTATATATAAATTCTTATAAAGATCTAATTGTTAATTCAATAATAGATTCAATTGTAACTGATGAAGAAATTGAGTCTTTTTACAACAGGAATATTGAAAATTTTAAGCTTAATGAAAATCTTTTAAAATACAGGTATTTAAAAGTTCCTAGTGATAATATTAATATTAGTAGAATACGTAGATACATTCAAAGACTAAATCAGAGTGATAGAGAATTTCTAGACTCTCTTAATTTTCAATTTGCAGATTTGAAATTAAATGATACAATGTGGTTTACAGAAAGGGAGGTGATTTCTTCTATTGAATTTATAAATCAAAAAAATAAGTCTAATTATATGGGAATAAATAGACTTTATGAACTAGAGAATGATCAATATATATATTACTTTATTATCAAGGATCTGCTAAAATCAGGAAATATCCCACCATTATCTTATATTTATGATAGAATTAAATCAAATATTATCAATCAAAGAAAACTAAACTTACTTCAAAATATCAATAAAGAAATTTTGAATGATGCTCTTAAATCTAATAAATATGAAGTTTTTAAATAGTCTATTATTAATTCTTTTATTTCAACTATCATTCTCTCAAGAAAAAATAAAAGTTGATGGTATTTCATCTGTGGTTGGTGATTTCATTATCCTTGACTCGGATATAGATAAAGTTCTGATTGATATGGAGTCTCAAGGTCTTTCAACAAGAGGTATATCAGAGTGCCAGCTTCTTGGAAAATTAATGGAAGATAAGCTTTATGCCCACCATGCAATTCAAGATAGCTTAGAGTTATCTGATAATGAAATATACGATTATGTTGATAGACAAATTGAATACTTTACAGAACAACTTGGTGATATAGATAAAGTTCTTGAGTTTTACAATAAAAGTGACGAAATATCATTTAGAGATGAATTATTTGAAATAAACAAAACACAGAGACTATCTGAGATGATGCAGCAGAAAATTGTAGAGAAAGTAGAAATAACTCCTGAAGAAGTTAGACAGTTTTTTAATTCAATTCCTAAAATTGATCTGCCTATTTTTGGTACTGAATTAGAAATTGCTCAAATTGTTGTTGAACCAAAAGTTTCTGATGAAGAAAATCAAAGAATCGAAGATCAGTTGAAATTATTTAGAGAGGATATACTTGAAGGCGGCATGAGTTTTGCTTCTAAAGCTCTTCTTTATTCTCAGGATCCAGGTTCCAGAAGTAAAGGTGGCCGTTACACCTTAGATAGAAAAAAACCTAGAGAAGATAAAGCATTTAGGGATGTTGCTTTTAGTCTTAGAGAGGGAGAAATATCTCAACCTTTTAAATCCCAATTTGGATGGCACATAATTCAATTAGACAAAGTTAGAGGCCAGGAAATTGATGTTAGACATATACTTCTTATTCCTAAAATTTCAGAATCTGAGATGAACACTGCGAAAGAGAGAATTGATAGAATAAGAGAGAGAATATCTAGTGGTGAAATTACTTTCTCAGATGCCGCACTTCAGTTTTCAGATGAAAAAGAGACCAGGTTAAATGGAGGTGTTATCATTAATCCAAGCACAAATGACACTAGGTTTGAGCTTACTAAAATGGATCCAGTTCTTTACTCTCAGGTAAAAGATCTTGATGATAATCAAATAAGTATGCCTCTTCTTGATAACTCTGATAATTTTATATCTAAATATAAAATTCTAAAAGTCACTAACAGATTTGATGAACATGTTGCAGATTTCTCCAGAGACTACGTGAAAATTAAAGAGTTAGCACTAACTGAAAAGCAATTAAAAACTGTAAAGAGATGGATGGAAGATAAAATTAATGAAACTTATGTAAATATTAATTCAGAAAGTAATTATTGCAACTTCGCTTATAATTGGAAAAAAGAATAATTATTTAAAGTACTTAAAAGGAACAATTAACATTCCAAAGCATTCACCACCATCTTTATTTATATTCTTGTGATGTATCTTGTGTGCTCTCCTAACACCTCTTGCATATTTGTTGTCAATATTCCTGAAAATTTTAAATCTTTGATGTATAAATACATCATGAACAATAAAATATGCTAAACCGTATAGTCCAATACCAATTGCAATAGGAAGACCAAGCCAAAAACCTTTACCCCAAAGAACAACAAAGCTAAAACTCAAAAAGGCATAGAAAAAGAAGAATAAATCATTTCTTTCAAACCAAGATTTGTGATCTTTTTTATGATGATCTTTATGTAGAACCCATAGTGGGCCATGCATTATATATTTATGATTAAACCAAGCAGTGAACTCAGTTACAACAAATGTTGCAATTAATGTAAAGATCCATAAAGCTATATCCATTGAATTAAATTTAATTGATATTTGACATAAGATCGAGCAATAACAGTAATCTTTTGGAAATTATGAATTCTTACTCTCTTTTTAACAATATTTTCAGAAGATGTTCTTTTTAATTTTTTTAATAATTTATTGTAATATCTATAAGCTATGTATACTGCAAAGCGAGAATTTTTTGGTAATTGAGCTATTCCTTTTATTGCATTTTTAAAATCTAACTCTATTTCATTAATAATTTCTTTTTTTGATTCTTCATTAAAATTATTCATATCGATATTAGGGAAATATACACGATTTAAAATGTTTGAATCATTTTTGAGATCTCTTAAAAAATTCACCTTTTGAAATGCTGATCCAAGTGAGACAGCATAGTTACTAAGATTAGAATATAGAATATCAGAGCCTTTAACAAATACCTTTAGGCACATTAAACCTACTACATCTGCAGATCCATAAATATACTTTTTATATTCTTCAATTGAATCATATTCCTTCTTCTCCAAATCCATTTTCATACTATCTAGAAAAGAACTAATTAACTCTTTTGGAATAGAATATTTATTAACAGTGTTTTGAAATGAGTTGAGAATTGGATTTAAACTAATTTTATTATCTATACCTCTCCACAACTCCTCCTCAAACTCTAGTAATAGTTCTTTTTTTGGAAAATCGTGAAAAGTGTCAACAATCTCATCGGCAAGTCTAACAAATCCATATATATTAAAAATATCTTGTCTAATAGATTTTGATAATAAACTACTTGAAAAATAAAAAGATGTGCTATATCGCTTAATTACGATTTTACTTGACTCTTCAGATACTTTGTCAAATATATATTTCATATATAACAAAAATACATAAAATGACTAAATCAATTCATATCTTTGAGTATGGAAAAAACTTTACTATATCATTATACATCATTATCGCATCTAATAGAAATTTTTAAAGTCGGTAAAGTCTTTACTTCACAGACCGAAAAAATGCTTAAAGTTAAAAAACCTGGGTTATGGTTTTCAACAAACTCTAAGTGGGAATTTTCTGCATTTAAAAGATTTAATGATGGTAATAAAGAATTTGATTTAAATACTCCAGAAGAATTTGAAAAGTATATAGGGTGTGCGAGATTAATCACTAATCTTAACCCATTATTTGTAACATTTGCAAAGTATAAACATAAATCTAAAGTTAATCCTTTGCTATGGGAAAAAATGGCAGAAATTGGAAAATCAAAAGGTGCTGATCCAAATGAATGGTATGCAACTTTTAGTCCAATCAGCCTAAATAATTTAGATATAGAGGTTTATGAGAATGGAGAATGGCATAGTTTAAAAAAAGAGGATGGTCAATTTGACACAGAATTATTTAATAGAAATCTTGAAAAAACTTTTGTTTTCAAGAAAGGTAAGGAAATGGAAGAAAAAATGATGTCTGAAGTTTATAAGCAAAAAGTAAATGTTGAGGAGAAAGTAGAGGAAGTAGTTGAGGAGAAAGTAGAGGAAGTAGTTGAGGAGAAAGTAGAGGAAGTAGTTGAGGAGAAAGTAGAGGAAGTAGTTGAGGAGAAAGTAGAGGAAGTAGTTGAGGAGAAAGCAAAGCCTAAGCCAAAAGGAATATTCTCAAGAGTTAGTAGTCTATTTAAAAGCAAATAATGTGCCTACGACTGGACTCGAACCAGCACGAGCTTAAGCTCACTACCCCCTCAAGGTAGCGTGTATACCAATTTCACCACGTAGGCTATAAAAATGAAGTAGTGACCTGGCTGGGGCTCGAACCCAGGACCCTCTCCTTAAAAGGGAGATGCTCTACCAACTGAGCTACCAGGTCTAAAAAAGAGGACTAATATACATTGAAATATTCATTTTTCAATCATCTTTTTTATTATAAATTTGTTAATCAATGGCAGAAACTATCTTTCTTTTTGGGTATATGGGTGCAGGTAAAAGTGTAATTGGAAAATCTCTCTCTAAATCTATTAATTATGATTTTTATGATTTAGATAATTTCATTGAATTAAAAGAAAAGAAAAAAATTTCTCAAATTTTTAATGACTTTAATGAGGTCTATTTTAGAAATCTAGAGAATAAATATTTAAAGACTCTATCTCAAGGAAAAGAAAAAAAAATTATATCATTAGGAGGAGGCACCCCTTGTTTTAAGACTAATATTGATGTTATCAACAATACTCCTAATTCAATAACAATTTATTTAAAGGCATCAGTTAGTTCTTTGATTAAAAGACTTAGAGATGGAAAAAATAAGCGTCCAATTATTTCTCACATTAAATCTGATAATGATCTTAAAGATTTCATTACTAAACATCTTTTTGAAAGAAGCTTTTACTACGAGAAAGCTGATTTTAAAATTAATACAGATAATTTAGAAGTAAATGAGATTACTAATCTAATTAAGAGTGTTTTAGCTTAAGTATACTTTTAACTCATTGTTTTTATCAGAGACAAAACTTACATGTTCATTAACTGATGTTGATAAACTAATACCGCTGTAATCAATTTTTACTGGAAAAAGCGTTTGATCTCTATTAACAATGACAGCTGTTTTGATTTTATTTGGTTTATGAATTAAGAGATTACTGATGACTGCTTGCATTGTTTTTCCTGATTGAGATACATCATCTATTATAAGTATTGAGCAGGAATTAATATTAAACTCTATATCGTAATTAATAGATTCAATTGGATTATTTTTATCAATTATCACATGAATAAGATTTGATTTAAGTTTTGAAATTTTATTAAGCTGAGAAATAACTTTCTTTGCAATTAATAGACCATTATTAGAAATACCAAAAACAAAAATTCTATCTTCATTGATATTGTCTTCAAGAATTTGTAAACTAATTCTCTGAATTTTTTTTTCAATATCTAAGTTGTTTAAAATTATATTCTTTGGTGAAAGTTTTTTCATGCAATTTTAGTTATAAAATAAATAATGTAATATTGTATCTTCGCACTAAATTATGAAGAAAAAACTATTTCTCCTTTTACCATTTTTTTTTATTTTTCTTCAATGCAAGAAAGATGATGATACATCTGAATCTGAATATGTAATTAGAGAATATAGTGATCAAGTTATTTTAGATCAATCTATCTTAGAGGAGTATCTCCAGACACATACATATAATTATGAAGATTTTAATAACAACTCTAATATTGATGTTAAAATTAATAAACTAAATGATAATTCATCTCGACAATCATTGCTTGACATGGCTAGTTTAAAATCTATAAATGTTAAAGATTCTAATGGAAATGATGTTCCCCACAATTTGTATTATATAATTGCAAGGGAGGGTTCCAATACTAGTCCTTCTATTGTAGACTCTGTTTATGTTGCGTATGAAGGTAAACTTACTTCAGGTGAATCATTTGATATGAGAAAATTTCCTGTATGGATAGATTTAGCTAATTCATTAAAAGGATTTAGAGAAGGTGTTTCAGAATTAAAAACAGGTGTTTATTCTGAAAATTCTAATGGAACTATTGAATATAATTCCTTTGGAGTTGGAATATTTATATTCCCTTCAGGACTTGGTTATTTTGAAAATATAAGTTCAGGTATACCCGAATACTCTCCTTTAATTTTTTCTGTCAAGCTTATGACTTATAATGACACAGATCACGATAATGATGGTATATTATCAATATTTGAAGATATTGATGGAGATGGTTCGCCATTTGAAGATGATTCTGATGGAGATAGAATATGGAATATGTATGATTCAGATGACGATGGAGATGGAATTCTCACAATCAACGAACTTGATAAAAATAATGATACAATTATTGATGATACCGATAATGATGGTATTCCTGATTATCTAGATCCTGATAATTAATCTTTTTTCTTAAATAAACCGTAGGGAATATCAAAAGATATATTCAAAGATAATTTATTAGTTGTTAAATCAACATTTGCATTATCTAAATCAACTCCGTTAGCGTTTATTATTAGTACTTCTTTATTATTTAGGCCTCTTTCATATCTAAGACCAATACTAATAGACCTTATCTTAACTCTGCTCCCAAGCAATAAACTTAATGTATACTTATCTTTTATATCCTCAAGATTAAAGTTACTTGAGTTTGAAAGATTGTATTTAAAAGAAGGGCCTCCAAAGATGCTGATTGGTCCTATCACTTTATATCCAAAAATAATAGGCAATTGAATTTCTGAAGATTTGTATGAATGCTCTGCAATATTAACTCCCTGATCTAATGAATAAGCTGCAGCATTTTTTGATTTTGAAAAGATTAAATTTAGCTCAGGTCTAATATAGAAAGTTATCAAATCAATTTCAGTAAAAAATCCAAATTGAAATCCAGTCGAGTTTTTAATATCAAGGTCATAATTGTCTATCTTATTACCAATATTTTCTATTGATCCAAAATTATCATCATTTAAACCAAACTGAAAACCTAGACTACCTTGGGCTAAAAGACCAGAAGATGCAAATAGTAAAAAATAAATAAGTCTCATAGAATTAATTTTTCCTCTCCAATACTTTTTTTGATGCTTTAATAATAGAATCTTTATCAAGTCCATACTTTTTTATTAATTCCGCTGGAGTCCCCGATTCACCAAAAGTGTCTTTGGTTCCTATAAATTCCTGAGGAACAGGGTTATTTAAAACAAGAGTTCTTGAAATACTCTCCCCTAATCCTCCATAAATGCTATGTTCTTCAGCTGAGACTAAACAGCCAGTCTTTGAAACTGATTTTAAGATAATCTCTTCGTCTAGTGGTTTAATTGTATGAATATTAATAATCTCACAACTAATACCAGATTTACTCAACTCAATAGAGGCCTCTAAAGCTTCCCAAACTAAGTGTCCTGTAGCAACAATAGTTATATCTGAGCCTTCTCTTAAAAGTATACCTTTACCTATTTTAAAGATCCCATTTTCATCGGTGAAATTGGGAACTTTAGGTCTTCCAAATCTTAAATAAACAGGACCTGAGACTTTTGAAATTTCAATAGTAGCTAGTTTTGTTTGATTAAAATCACATGTATTAATAACAGTCATTCCAGGTAACATTTTCATTAGACCAATATCCTCAAGAATTTGATGAGTAGCCCCATCTTCTCCGAGAGTTAATCCTGCATGAGAGGCACATATTTTAACATTTTTATTTGAATAAGCAATTGATTGTCTTATTTGATCATAAACTCTTCCTGTAGAAAAGTTAGCAAAAGTTCCAGTATATGGAATTTTACCTCCAGTAGCAAGACCAGCAGCAATTCCAATCATATTTGCCTCTGCAATTCCAGTTTGAAAAAATCTTTCAGGATTTTCTTTAGAAAAATCCCCCATTTTGAGAGAACCTGTCAAATCTGCGCATAAAGCAACGATTTCAGGATTAGATCTACCAAGCTCTGTTAGCCCCTCTCCAAACCCTGATCTTGTATCTTTACTTCCTTTATTTATATAACTCATCATATTAATAATCTCCTAATGTTTCTGGATTTTGACTAAGAGCAATCTCAAGTTGTTCATCATTTGGAGCTATCCCATGCCAATTATGGGTATACATCATGAAATCAACTCCATTACCCATTACCGTATTCATAATAATAGCAATTGGTTTACCTTTTTTAGTTATATTTTTTGCAGAATTTAGTATTTCATATACTTCATCTAATGAGTTACCGTTATTAACTTCTAAAACTTCCCATCCAAAGGATTTTAGTTTTTTATCCAAACTTCCTATATCAAGTACATCTTTGGTTGAACCATCTATTTGTTGTCCATTATAATCTATAGTAACAATTATGTTGTCAACTTTTTTTGCAGAAGCAAACATAAATGCCTCCCAGTTCTGTCCTTCTTGAAGTTCGCCATCTCCAGTCAAAACATATACTAAAGAATCATCGTTATTTAATTTTTTGGATAATGCTATTCCAATACCAACTGAAATACCTTGGCCAAGTGATCCAGTTGACACGTTCACACCTGGCAAACCATCATGATTTGTTGGATGACCCTGAAGTCTAGAATTAATTTTTCTAAATGTATTTAATTCACTTAGCTCAAAATGACCAGTTCTTGCAAGCACACTATAGTATACTGGAGATATATGACCATTAGAGAGGATAAACATATCTTTAAAATTTGACTCATTTCTTAGAATTTTTTTATAAAGTATTGTAAAAAATTCAACACAACCCAGTGAACCACCTGGATGACCTGAATTTACTCCATGAACCATTCTGAGTATATCTCTTCTTACTTGGTAAACAAATTTATTTAGATCCTCATTCATTTTTGGTAAAAGTAGGGTTATAGAATTCACTTTCAAAATTCTTCAATTTCTTTTTATCATAAATTTTATATAATTAATTAACAATGCTTAATTCTTGTTAATTACTTTTCTAATTTTGAGAAGATGAAGATTCTTGATAAATACATAATCAAAAAATATTTAGGTACTTTTTTAATTATGTTTGGATTATTTATTCCTATAGGAATAATGGTTGATTTTGCTGAAAAAATAGATAAATTTAGAGAAAATGAAGTTCCAGGTGATCAAATTTTATCCTATTACATTGACTTTATTTGGTATTTTGGAAGTCAACTCTATCCTGTTTTTTTATTCCTAGCTGTAATCTGGTTTACATCCAGACTTGCAAATAATACTGAATTAACTGCTATATTATCATCAGGTGTTTCATTTCAAAGACTTATGAAGCCATACTTTATCTCATCATCAATTGTAGTTGTATTTGCGTTAATATCTGTAATGTTTATAGTCCCAAAGTCTAATAAGAATTTTAATGAATTTACTTCTGAATATATAAAATCAGAGGATGTTAGAAAAACTTCTAGACTTTTTAAACAAATTAATGAAAATGAATTCATTTATATAAGTAGTTATGATCCAAAAAGATTTAGAGGTTTTGATTTTACTTTAGAGAATTTTAATGGAAATAAACTGAATCATAAAATTTCTGCTTCTAACATTAGGTGGGACGACTCAATCTTCCGTCTTACAAATTATGTCAAAAGAACTATATTTGATGATAAAGAGATTATTGAAAGGTTTACTAGAAAGGATACTCTATTGGACTTTGATATAGAAGATCTGGCTCCTCTTAATTATGTTGCCGAGACATTGAATTTTTTTGAACTTAATAATTTAATTAGATATGAGAAAAGAGCAGGCTCTCCGTTAATTAATTCTCACTTACTTGTTCGGCACAAAAGGTATACGATCCCTCTCTCATGTTTTATATTAACAATTATTGCAGTTTCAGTTTCTTCTTTTAAAAGAAGAGGTGGGACAGGCTCCAATCTTGCAATTGGTGTAGCATTAGGCTTCTTATTCATTTTTCTAGATAAAATACTTGGTGTATTAGTTCTAAAGTCTAATTTTTCTCCAGCTATTGCATCATGGGGTATTTTATTAATATTTTTGACAATTGCATTAATTTTATTAAGAAAGGCAATTAGATAGGTCATTTAATTAATATATTTACACAAATTTACTATATGGAGTTTTTAGACTTTGAACTTCCTGTTAAAGAAATTTTAGAACAAATAGATAAGTGTAAGTCTATTGAAAATGAGAGTGATGTAGATGTAACTAAAACGTTTAATTTACTCCAAAAAAAACTTGTTAAAACAAAAAAGTCTATTTATGCCAACCTTTCTGCTTGGCAAAAAGTTCAATTATCCCGACATCCTAATAGACCATATACTCTAGATTATATCAATAATATATGTGGTGACACCTTCCTTGAATTGCATGGTGATAGAAATGTAAAAGACGATAAAGCAATGATTGGAGGTCTTGGTAAAATTGGTGATCAATCATACATGTTTATTGGAACTCAAAAAGGTTATAATACAAAAACAAGGCAATATAGAAATTTTGGTATGGCTAATCCTGAGGGGTACAGAAAGGCTCTTAGGTTGATGAAGAAAGCTGAGAAGTTTAATATTCCTATTGTTACATTAATAGATACTCCAGGTGCATATCCAGGCATGGAGGCAGAAGAGAGAGGGCAGGGTGAAGCTATTGCAAGAAATATTTATGAAATGATGAATATAAATGTACCTATAATTTGTATTGTTATTGGTGAAGGAGCATCGGGTGGTGCCTTGGGAATAGGTGTTGGTGATAAAATTTTAATGCTTGAAAATACATGGTATTCTGTAATCTCTCCTGAGTCATGCTCATCAATTCTATGGAGAAGTTGGGAGTTCAAAGAGTTAGCTGCTGAATCATTAAAATTAACTGCTGATGATATGCTTAAAAATAATTTAATTGATAAAATTATTAGAGAACCTCTTGGAGGTGCTCATTACGATCCTAATCAGTCATATCAATCAGTTAAAGAAAACATTATCTACTATACAAAACAAATTAATTCTTTATCTAGTAAAAAGATGATTGAACTTAGAAGAAAAAAATTTACTAAAATTGGTAAGTTCAAGTCTTAAAATTACTATTAACAAAATTTTCTACTTATTAACAAATAATTTGTTTAAAGATTTCTTTAAAATCAATTATAATTTTTAAGTTTTAGAGCTCGTTTTTCCATACATTTACCTGATGGAGAAAAGAAATCCTTTGAAGATATATGAGAATGAAAATCAAGCCATTTATAACTTATCAGATGGTAAGATACCTCCACAAGCTTTAGAACTTGAAGAGGCTGTATTAGGTGCAATGCTAATTGATGAAAAAGGTGTTAACGAAGTAATTGATATTCTTTCTCCTGAGGTTTTTTATAAAAAATCACATCAACTCATTTTTGAATCAATTCAAAGATTATTTAGGGACTCAGAACCAATAGATCTTTTAACTGTGTCTGCTGATTTAAAAAAAAATAAAAATTTTGAAATAATTGGTGGTGACTTCTATCTTATAGGACTTTCTCAAAAGGTTTCTTCATCTGCGCATATCGAATATCACTCAAGAATTATTCAGCAAAAATTTATTCAAAGGAAATTGATTACAATATCAAACGAAATTATAGCAAAATCATATAATGAAAGTACAGATGTATTAGACTTATTAGATGAAGCTGAATCAAAATTATATGATATTGCCCAGAATAATATCAAAGGATCATCTGAAACAGCTCAAAACCTTGTAATACAGGCTAAAAATAGAATTGAAGAGATTTCAAAACAAGAAGGCCTGAGTGGAGTATCAACTGGATTTGAAAAACTAGATAGGTTGACATCAGGATGGCAACCTAGTGATTTAATTATCGTTGCTGCTAGACCAGGTATGGGTAAAACTGCTTTAGCTTTATCAATGGCAAGAAACGTTTCTGTTCAGAAAAAAATACCAGTTGCTTTTTTCTCACTTGAGATGTCATCAGTTCAACTTATTACAAGACTTATTTCTGCTGAGACAGGTCTTTCCTCCGATAAATTAAGGACAGGTAAGCTTGCAGATCATGAGTGGCAACAATTAAATATTAAAGTATCAGATCTTGAGTCTGCTCCTCTTTATATCGATGACAGTGCTGCACTTACAATTTTTGAATTAAGGGCAAAAGCAAGAAGACTAGCATCCTCACATGGTATCAAGCTAATAATTATTGATTATCTCCAGTTAATGAATTTAGGATCCTCAAATAAAGCAGGTAATAGAGAGCAGGAAATATCTACAATTTCTAGAAATCTTAAAGCCCTTGCAAAAGAATTAAACATACCTGTTATTGCTTTGTCTCAGCTTTCAAGGGCGGTTGAGACAAGAGGTGGTACAAAAAGGCCTATACTTTCTGATCTAAGAGAATCGGGTGCAATAGAGCAAGATGCCGATATTGTCTCATTCTTATACAGACCTGAATATTATGGAATAACTGAGTGGGATGACGATATGAAAACCCCCTCTGAAGGTCAAGGCGAGTTTATTGTAGCAAAGCATAGAAATGGTGCTTTAGACTCTATTAAACTTAAATTTGTTGCTAATCTTGGTAAATTTGAAGATATTGGTAGTTTTGATTCTCCATTTGAATTTCAATCAAAGCTTAATACAGATAATAAATTGAGTGACTTTAGCGAACCACTTAATAGAGTTGATGATGATGATGATGATGATGATGTTCCATTCTAATTAACTTCCTTTTAAAAGAAATGATTTTAAGAAATCATTCAGTTCTCCATTAAGAATTGCCTCAGTATTTCCTGACTCATAGCCAGTTCTAACATCTTTTATAATTTTGTATGGGTGTAATACATAATTTCTAATTTGCGATCCCCATTCAATTTTTTTCTTAGAATCTTCAATTTTTTTTCTTTCCTCATTATTTTTTTGAATTTCAATCTCATAAAGCTGAGATTTAAGAAGCATAAGTGCTTTTTGTTTATTATCTAATTGAGATCTTGTTTCAGAGTTTTCAATAGTAATTCCTGTCGGTTTATGTTTAAGTCTTACAGCAGTCTCTAACTTATTTACACTTTGGCCTCCAGCTCCTCCAGATCTCATAGTTTCCCATAACAAATCAGAAGGGTTAATTATAATTTCTATTGATTCATCAACAAGAGGATAAACATATACAGAAGCAAAAGAGGTATGTCTCTTTGCATTACTGTCAAAGGGGGATATTCTTACTAATCTATGAACGCCATTTTCTCCTTTTAGCCATCCAAAGGCAAAGTCACCATCAATTTGAATAGTGGCAGTTTTAATTCCAGCTACATCACCAGGTTGATTATTTAGTTCTTTAATTTTGAAATTGTTTTTCTCACCCCACATCAAATACATTCTTAAAATCATTTCAGCCCAATCACAGGATTCAGTTCCACCTGCTCCAGCAGTAACCTGAAGAATTGCAGACATAGAATCTTCTTCTTTACTAAGCATCATTTTAAATTCCATAGCTTCAACAAGGCTACCTAATTCATTATAAGATTCGTTAATCTCATTTTCACTAATCTCTTTATTTAAGAAGAATTCACCAAGAACAGTAATATCATCATACTTTGTGATTAAAACATCAAATTCAGAAATAGAGGATTTAATTTGTTGAATTTCTTTGACAATTTTTTCTGCATCTTTAGGATTCGTCCAGAAATTAGGGTCAGAAGCTTTAATTTCTAGATTTGAAAGAATAGAACTTTTAGATTCTATGTCAAAGAAACCCCCTTAACGTATCGATACGTTTTTTAATTCCCTTTAAATTTTCTTTAGAAAACATACATGAAATTAATTATATCATCTCGAAAAAAAAAATTATATTTCTAAAAATTAACTATGAAAAAAATAATATTTATTACGCTAGTATTTTTAAATTCTATTTATACTCAAGATATTGAATATAAAGGATTTATGAATTTTTCTTACAGTAATAATTCAGGAAAAATACATCTTGAGGTAAATAACCTTGATAAAGAATTTTTATATATAAACTCATTAAGTAGAGGTATTGGTAATAATGATTTGGGGCTAGATAGAGGTCAATTAGGTAATACAAGAATAGTTTTTTTTACAAAAAGAGGTAATAAAATATTAATGGTTCAGCCAAACACCACATATGTTTCTAACTCTGATAATTATTTTGAAAATAAGGCTGTTGAGGAAGCTTTTGCTAGATCTGTTTTATTCTCATTTGAAATAATTGAAGAAAATAACAATAATTATACAATTGACTTAACCCCTCTTCTTATCAATGATGCTCATGGTGTTGCACAAAGATTAAGGTACACTAATTCTGGTAATTATTCTCTTGATAAGTCAATGTCTGCAATTGAACTTGATAGAACAAAAGCCTTTCCAAAAAATATAGAATTTGATGTAATCTTAACTTTTACTGGTAATCCTTCGGGAAATCTTGTTAGAAGTGTCACTCCAACTGCATCAAATATTACTGTTAATCAACACCATTCTTTTGTTGAATTACCTGATAATAATTATAAAAAAAGAAAATTTGATCCCAGAAGTGGAAGTAATCCTTTCATAGTTTATGATTACTCAACTCCAATTGATGAGAAGTTAGAACAGAGGTTTATAATTAGACATAGATTAAATAAAAAATATCCTGATCAAGAAATAAGCGAGCCAACAGAACCTATTATATACTATATAGATAACGGAACACCTGAGCCAGTTAAGTCTGCACTAATAGAAGGAGGTAATTGGTGGAATCAAGCATTTGAAAGTGCTGGATATAAAGATGCTTTTAGAATTGAGGTTTTACCTGAAAATGCTGATCCAATGGATGTTAGATATAATTTAATTCAGTGGATTCATAGATCAACAAGAGGGTGGAGTTATGGAGCTAGTATTGTTGATCCCAGAACAGGAGAGATTATAAAAGGTCAAGTAAGTTTGGGCAGCTTAAGGGTTAGACAAGATTATATGATTCTTAGTGGGATAATAGATAACCCTAATTTAGAAGAAAATAAAAAATTAATAACAGAAACTTCTTTAGATAGGATAAGACAATTGTCTGCGCATGAGATTGGTCATACCCTTGGGTTTGGTCATAATTTTATTTCTAGTGCTAATGATAGAGTTTCAGTAATGGACTACCCTCACCCAAAAATTTCATATGTAGACAATCAGATAAATATTGATAATGCATATGCAAAAGAAATTGGAGAGTGGGATAAAATAAGTGTTCAATATGCTTATTCTGACTTTTCTGACTCAATAAATGAAGAACAAGAGCTTAATAAAATTTTAGATGATGCTGTTGAAAATGGTTTGTACTTCCTAAGTGACTCTGATTCAAGGCCGGTTAGTAGTGCAAATCCATACTCTCATTTATGGGATAATGGTGATCTACCTTACAAAGAACTTGATAAGTTATTAAAAGTAAGAAAACAAGCACTCATGAACCTTGACTTGGATAACTTAAAAGATAGCGAACCTTATGATAGAATTGAAGATATAATGGTTCCTGTTTACATGTTGCATAGGTATCAAATTGAAGCGACTGCTAAAGCAATTGGAGGTATAGATTATCTTTATTATGTAAAAAATAGCAGAGGCGATAGAGTAAAGTTTGCTGATAAAGATTTACAGATCAAATCATTAAATTCTCTTCTTAAAGTTCTTGATCCATCTAATCTAACTATTCCACAAAACTTAATTGAACTTTTAGGTCCAAGATCTTTTAGAAACCCAAGGACTAGAGAAAACTTTGTCTCAAACACAGGTGTTGGATTTGATTATATAAATGCATCAAGTGCAATTACTAATCATGTCTTTACTTACATGTTAAATCCTGAAAGAATTAATAGGATCAATCAGCAGAATATGTTTGGTGAGAATATTTTATCTCTTGAAAACTACCTTAGCGAAATTCAGAATTCTGTTTTTAAGAATATGAAAATGAGTGAATATGAGGCTTCTATTAATAAAAATATCCAATCTTTATTTTTAGATCATTTATTTATGGCTTATAACAATAAGCAAATTAATGACATTTCCAAATCCAAAATATATTCAAGAATTAAGAGTTTAATGAATTATTTAATAAAAAATAGATCTATTTATAATGATTTTCTGATTAAAAAAATCAATGACTTTTATACCAATCCTAATCAATATATGCCAATTGAAAAGACAAAAACTCCAGATGGATCTCCAATTGGAGACTTTTCGTGTGATTACTAGTTATTTTTAATTAAATTTGCTCATTATTCCATGATCTAATGCCTTCTGAAAATAAATCCTACAATAATATTTTAGAGCTTATAGGTAATACTCCACTAATTAGGCTAAATGAGGTTGCAAAAAAATTTAAAGGAGAATATTTTGCAAAATTTGAAGGCTTTAACCCTGGTCACTCTAATAAAGATAGAATTGCTCTTCATATACTTAATGAAGCTGAAAAAAGTGGTATTTTAAAGAAAGGAAGTACTATAATTGAAACAACATCTGGTAATACTGGTTTTAGCTTAGCTTTAGTTTCATTACTTAAAGGATATAAATGTATTTTGGCAGTAAGCTCAAAGGCATCTAAGGATAAAATTAATATGATGAAATGTTTAGGTGCTGAAATTTATGTTTGTCCTTCAAATGTATCATCCGATGATCCAAGGTCATATTATGAGGTTGCAAAGAAACTGTCTAAGGAAATTAAAGATTCTGTTTACATTAATCAATATTTCAATGATTTAAATATTGAAGCTCATTATCAAACTACTGGACCAGAAATTTGGAATCAGACAAATGGAAAAATCACTCACTTAATTGCTTGTAGTGGAACTGGAGGGACTATATCTGGAATAGGTAGATTTTTAAAAGAAAAAAATATTGATATAAAAATTATTGGTGTTGATGCATATGGTTCAATTCTAAAAAAATATCATGAAACGGGTCAAATAGATCCAAACGAAATATACTCATATAGGATAGAGGGATTAGGCAAAAACATTGTACCTTCTGCAACTGATTTTGAAATTATCAATAAATTTGTAAAGGTTACTGATTCAGATAGTGCTCATATGGCTAGAGAGATAACTTTAAATGAAGGATTGTTTGTTGGATATACTTCAGGTGCAGCTTTTCAAGCCGTAAAAATATTAAATGATGAAAATGAATTTGATGATTCAAGTTATGTTGTAGTTGTTTTTCCTGATCATGGCTCAAGGTATTTAAGTAAAATATATTCTGATGAATGGATGAACAATCAAGGTTTCTATGATTCTAGTTTTTATCAACCCAAGAAAAATTCAATTAATTATATATAATCTATATGAAAGATTTATTTGACAAAATATATAAAAATAAAGGTCCTTTAGGTAAATGGGCATCTATTGCCGAAGGCTACTTTGTCTTTCCTAAACTAGAAGGTCCAATTTCAAATAGGATGATGTTTAATGGTAAGAAAGTTATTACATGGAGTGTAAATGACTATTTAGGCCTAGCAAATAATCCAGATGTAAGAGAAATTGACGCTAAAGCTGCTGATCAGTACGGAAGTGCTTACCCTATGGGAGCTAGAATGATGTCTGGTCATACTGATCTTCATGAAAAATTAGAATCTGAACTTGCTGAATTTGTTTCTAAGGAATCTGCTTATCTTCTAAATTTTGGATATCAAGGGATTCTCTCAACTATAGATACGTTAGTAACTAAAAATGACATTATTGTTTATGATATAGACTCTCATGCATGTATAATTGATGGAGTTAGGCTTCATCTTGGTAAACGATTTACATATCAACATAATGATATTAAAAGTTTAGAAAAAAATCTTGAAAGAGCTACTAAAATTGCAGAACAAACTGGTGGAGGAATACTAGTAATTTCTGAAGGAGTCTTTGGAATGAGAGGAGAGCAAGGAAAACTAAGGGAAATAGTTGCTTTGAAAGAAAAATTTAAATTTAGATTTCTTGTTGATGATGCTCATGGTTTTGGGACATTAGGGAAAACTGGTGCAGGAGCAGGGGAGGAGCAAGGTGTTCAAGATCAAATTGATGTTTATTTCGCAACTTTTGCAAAATCATTAGCTTCAACAGGTGCTTTTATAGCAGGTGATTCTGAAATAATTGAATTTTTGAAATATAACATGCGTTCACAAATGTTTGCAAAATCTCTTCAGATGCAACTAGTTGTTGGAGCACTTAAAAGACTTGAACTACTTAAAACTAGACCTGAGTTTAAACAAAAACTTTGGGAAAATGTTAATTTACTTCAATCTGGTTTGAAGGAAAGAGGATTTGATATTGGTTCAACACAAAGTTGTGTTACTCCAGTATATCTTAAGGGTAGTATTCCTGAGGCAATGACATTAGTTAGAGATTTAAGAGAAAATTATCATATTTTTTGTTCAATTGTTGTCTATCCAGTGATACCTAAGGGTTTAATTCTACTTAGACTGATCCCAACTGCTTCGCACAATATTGAAGATATTAACGAAACTCTTGACGCTTTTTCTGCAATTAGAAAAAAACTTGAGAAAGGTGTATATAAGCTAGCCTCTAAAGGAATAGAAGAGTCAGTTGACTAATCATTTAGCATTACTGGCATTACAAGCATAGTTATTGATTCTTTTGATGAATCTTTTTCATTTACTGGTCTTATAATACCTGCTCTATTTGGATGAGACATTGAGAGTGTAATGACTTCAGAATCTAAATTATTCAGCATTTCAATTAAAAACTTCGAGTTAAAACCAATTTGTATATCATCACCCGAATACTCACATTCTAGATTTTCGTCTGCTCGATTGCTATAGTCAAAGTCTTCAGCACTAATATTTAATAGAGAGCCTGCAAGTTTTATTCTAATTTGATTGGTTGTCTTATTAGAGAAAATACTAACTCTTCTTACAGAGTTTAAAAAAAGCTCTCTATCAATTGTTAGTACGTTGGGATTATCTTTTGGAATAACGGCTTCATAATTAGGGAACTTTCCATCAATAAGTCTTGAGGTAATTGAGCTTTTTCCAAAAATAAATTTTGCATTTGAATCATTATGCTGAATAGTTATTTCAGAATTATGAGTTTGTAAGATTCCTTTAAGTATCTGCAAAGGTTTTTTAGGTATAATAAATTCAGATACTTCTTTAGAATTATACTCTGACGTTTCAAACTTCACTAGTTTATGAGCATCAGTTGCAACAAACTTTAAAGATTCACTATTAAATTGAAAAAACACCCCGCTCATAACAGGTCTGAGGTCATCAGTTCCAGAAGCAAAGATTGTAGAATTTATTGCATTACGAAGGTCAATTCCATTAATTATAGTTTCATGAGCATCTAAAATTTCAATTTGCTTTGGAAATTCTCCTCCTTCCAAATAAGCAAGAGAATATTTTCCATTATTTGCACTAATCTCAATAGTGCTTTTTTCGGTTTTTATAAATGTTAAAGGTTGATTTGAAAATGTCTTTAGAATATCTATTAATAGTTTAGCAGATATTGCTACTTTATCTACAGACTGAGATTCTATGTCAATCTCTGAACTCATTGTAGATTCAAGATCAGATGAGCTAATCTTAAGTTTGTTGTTATTTACTTCAAATAAAAAATTGTCAAGTATGGGGATTGTATTTGATGAATTAATTATTCCCCCTAAAATCTGGAGCTCTTTGAATAAAATTGATGATGAAACAATAAACTTCATGTGTTTTATTTCAAATATATTTAATTGATGCTATAAATTTAATTTTTACTCATAAAAGTTATCTACTAAATACAAACACTAAAAATAAATACTTACAGGATCTCTATAATTTAGACCAAATAACGTACTAGCACTTCCAACTGTATAAGGGTTGCTTTTATAAATACTTAATTGAAGGTAACCAAGAGTATTAAATATTGCCAGCTTCTTCCCATCCTCTTCTCGATCTTTTTTATTTAAGCTGAAATCAATTGCATCTGAGTAATTTTTATAAATTTTTGTGAACTTAACATTTCTGGCATTTATTGTAAAGGATCTAGTTTTTGAAATTTCTTTAAAAAGCTTTTCAGTAATATTTGTAATAACATTTCCATAGTTATCTATATAAATTACACTACCTATAATTTGGTTTTGTTCTTGATTTACAGCTGGTTTTAAATTCTTAATTTCCTTAATATTATTGATTTTTGTACCAACAACATTTAAAGGTCCAGATCTGTGAATATGTCCTAATACTTTAACAAATAAATCATCAGAAGATATCTTATAGTTAAAGCTATTATGTAAATTAATTTCAAATATATTTTCCGGTATTATATCTTTGAATATTAAAGAAAATACTCCATTATTAGCACCAATAAAAAATGATTCTTCATGTTTAATGACTATATGGTTGTTTTCTGGTGTAAGCTCAGAATCTACACATATCATATGAATTGTTCCTTTTGGAAAGTTTTTGTGAGCTCCTTCTAGGATATATCCAGCTTCTGTTAAATTAAATGGACTAACACTATGTGAAATATCTATAATTTTTGCAGACTCGATTTCAGAAATTATTTTTGCTTTTAATGAACTAACAAAATAGTCCTTGTATCCATAATCTGAAGTTAAGGTTATGATAGACATTTATTAAAATAAACTTTATAAATTTTATGTAAATTTGGATTAAATAATCTACTATAACAAATTTTTAAATTAAATCTATTGAGTGAGCTAGAATTTGAACTAACTGATGTTGATCCACAAAATTTTTTCTCAAGAGATAATTTAAATTCTTTAAAATCTTGCTTTCCTAAACTTAAACTAGTTCAAAGAGGCCAAACCATTAAAGTACTTGGTGAAAAAAGTGAATTAAAGTTTTTCGACAATAAATTTAGAACTATATTAAGCTATTATTCAGATTATAATAATATTGATCCTAACATAATAAATGATATTGTTGTCAAGGATATAAAATTCAATGGTGATAAACCTTCATTAATTTTATACGGTGTTTCAGGTAAACCTATATTAGCTAAAACTACAAATCAGAAAAAATTACATAAGTCAATTTTAAATAATGATTTAATATTTGCAATTGGTCCTGCTGGTACAGGAAAAACATATACAGGTGTTGCTATGGCTGTAAAAGCTTTAAAAGAGAAAGAAATAAAAAAAATTATATTAACAAGACCTGCAGTCGAAGCAGGGGAAAACTTAGGTTATCTTCCAGGAGATTTAAAAGAAAAGCTTGATCCATATATGCAACCACTATATGACGCTCTAAGAGATATGATCCCAGCTAATAAACTTCAAAAATTTCTTGAGGATAGCACGATTGAAATTGCTCCTTTGGCATTCATGAGAGGTAGAACATTGGACAATGCTTTTGTAATTTTAGATGAAGCACAGAATACTACTAGTGCTCAGATGAAAATGTTTTTAACTAGAATGGGAATGAATGCTAAATTTATGGTTACTGGAGATCCTGGTCAAGTTGATCTTCCGAGAAAAGTAAGTTCTGGATTAAAAGATGCAATTAAAATACTTTCAAGAATGAAGGGTATTGATATAATCTATCTTGATGATACAGATGTAATAAGACATCCAATAGTTAAAAAAGTTATCGATGCCTATAATAAAATTGAAAAATAAATAGCTTTTGAATACAATTTTTAAAACAGATTTTAATCTTCCCGGGTTAATATCTAAATATGAAGGTAAAGTAAGAGATGTATACTCTTTAGAAAACGATATATTAGTTGTTATTTCATCTGATAGAATTTCTGCTTTTGATATTGTCATGCCCAAACCAATTCCATTTAAAGGACAAGTTCTTAATCAAATTTCAGTTGATATGCTTAAATCCACTGAAGATATAATTCAAAATTGGCTTATTTCATCTCCTGATCCAAATGTTTCAATTGGAAGAAAACTTAAACCTATAAAGGTAGAAATGGTTATTAGAGGTTACTTAAGTGGTCACGCTGATAGATTATATAGATCTGGTAAGAGAAGTATTTGTGGAGTTAATTTACCAAATGGATTATTATCAAATCAAAAATTTGATAATCCTATAATCACACCAAGTACAAAAGCTGATTTTGGTCATGATGAGGACATATCTAAATCCGATATCATAAAAAAAGGTATTTTGACATTAGATCAATATGAAGAAATAGAAGATATTACTTATAAGTTATTTGAGAGAGGTACAGAAATAGCCAAAAATAGAGGATTAATTTTAGTAGATACAAAGTATGAGTTTGGATATGATTCCAAAAATAACCTTTGCTTAATCGATGAGATTCATACTCCTGATTCCTCCAGATATTTTTATATAGACACATATGAAGATCATATGAATAGGGGAGAAACTCCCAAACAACTATCTAAAGAATTTTTTCGTCAGTGGTTAATACAGAATAATTTTCAAGGAAAGCAAGGTCAAAATCTTCCTGAAATTTCTGATAATGTAGTTATGGATGTCTCCAAAAGATATATTGAGCTTTTTGAAAAAATATCCGGTAACAACTTTAAGCCAAGAAATTCCAATGATATAATTTCTGATCTCAAAATGAATATAATTTCAGCTATATCCTAATTAAACTCACTAGAGAGTATCCCTATAAATGTTTCAATCCCATTAATGTAGTTAGTAATTTTTATATTCTCATTTGGGCTATGTTGATTATTATCTTTATTTACAGTTGGAACTCCAACAGCAGGTATATTGAGTGTATTTACAAATGGTGAAATAGGAACAGATCCTCCACTAGTTCTCTTTAAAACAGGTTCTTTACCGAATGTCTTAACCATTATATTTCTTAACCATATTCCAAGTTTACTTTTTATATCAGTTCTGAATGCGGGATATGAAACTTGTGAGTTAAATCTTACAATTTTATCATATTTTAATCTCATTTCTTTAGTTGGCTCCTTGTCAATGACCATATAACCAAGAGATTCTATATGTTTTTTTATTAAATCATGAAGTCTGTGTCCATCTGTTTCAATAACTAGTCGTACATCTATTTCTGCAATACATTCAGACGGAACAATAGTTCTCGACTCTGAGCCCACCCACCCTGAACTAATACCCCTAACATTGAGTGAAGGATATTGAATAGATTCTTGATATGAATTGCCAACTGATTCAGGATTTTTAAACTGCATTTTATCTTTCATATTAGTTTCATCATCAGGAACTGCATCCAAATATTCTTTAATTTCATCAGTTAGTTCAACCCCATCATAATAACCATCAATTTTAACAATTCCATTTTCATCCTTCATGGATGACAATATATTTGACATTCTAAAAACAGGGTTAGGAGCATAATTACCAAAGTGACCACTATGTTGAGGAACAACTGGTCCATAAGTTTTAAGAGTTATTGAAGATATACCTCTATTACCAAAGTTTAAAGTTGGAAGACCAGATTCATGTTGAGGACCATCAAAAATTAATAATGCATCGCTCTTTAATTTATCTTTATATTTCTGTACTGCAAATGGTAAACTAGGAGAGCTTTTCTCTTCCTCAAAATCCATTATTAACTTAATATTAAATTTTTGTTTGATCTTTTGTGAATCCATAAATCTTATGGCTTGAATTAACATCATGACCGGTCCCTTAGCATCTGATGAAGATCTTGCAAAAATTCTGACATCCTCCTTATCTAATTCTTCGAAACTATAATCTTTACCATCACTCCAATTAAAAATTTCAAAATTATCCTTAACCTTCTTCTTAAATACAGGAGAGAAAGGATCATCTTGGTTCCACTTAGAGACATCAATTGGTTGTCCATCAAGATGTAAATAAATTAAAATTGTCTTTAGATCACTGTCAATCTCTCTTTCTGCAAGTAAAAGAGGAAGTGTTTCAGTGATCAGTCTAGTTGTTTTGAAATCAAGTGAATTAAACTTATTTTCTGTAAAATCAATTAGTTTGTATATATCATCCTTGTAATTAGCATCATTTGGATAAGATAAAAACTCAATAAATTCGTCCATATTTTCTATTCCCTGAATAAAAATATCCTCTTTATAATTTTTTTGTGCATTTATAGATGAAAAAAGTAATACTGAAATTGATATTATTTTGATAATCTTCATAACTAAATGTTTAACTGGTTAATTATTTTTTTTGAATCTTCTAGACTAGATACTTTAATGGCGTCATAATATTTCTTGTTCCAAGTTATTTGTCTTTTTGCGTAATTCCTAGTATTCTGTTTAATCTTTTCAATTGCTTCATTGTAAGATAACTTATTTTCAAAGTAATTAAAAAATTCTTTGTAACCAACTGTATTTAAAGTATTTAACTTAGAATACTTCTTTAAGTTAAAAGCTTCTTCTTCTAGTCCATTACTAATCATAGTATCAACTCTACTGTTAATTCTATTATAGAGTATCTCCCTAGGGCATTCTAATAAAATAACTTGTGTTTTAAAATTTCTTATCTTCTTTATGTCTTTCCTTAGTGATGAAAATTTATCTCCAGTGTGTTTTATGATTTCTAATGCTCTAATTATTCTGCTATGATTTTTAATATCCACACTTTCATAATACTCCCTATCTAACTTTTTTAATTCTTTTTGTAAGTAGTTGATACCTTTATCATTATATATAATTGTAATTTCATCTCTAATAGCAACAGGAATCTCTGGAAACTCATCTATTCCAAAAATTACAGAATCTGCATATAATCCTGAGCCTCCTACTAAAACTAAATGTTCTTTATCTTTGAATAGGTTATTAATCTTATTTATCGCATCTTTTTCATACAATCCGACATTATATCTATCATGAATACTTTTATGGTGAATAAAATGATGTTTTACTTCTTTTAATTGATATTTTGTGGGAGGACATGTGCCTATCTCTAATTCTTTATAAAATTGTCTAGAGTCACAAGAAATAATTTCCGTTTTAAGTTTTTTTGCTAGATCTATACTTAACTCTGTTTTTCCTACTCCAGTTGCCCCAGCTATGTAAATTAAGTTCTTATTTGTCATCATCAAGGTGAGAACCACATTGGTGACAATAAACAGCATTGTCTTTATGCTTATCGTTTAAGCATTCAGCACATACTCTTGTATTAACATCAACTTTTTTTCTTTGAGCCATCTCTGCAGAAATAATTCCAGTTGGAACTGCAATAATCCCATAACCAAGTATCATCAACATTGAAGCAAGAAACTTACCTAAACCTGTTAATGGAACGATATCACCATAACCAACCGTGGATATCGTACTTATACACCAATAGATACTCTCTGGGATACTGTCAAAACCAGCTTCAGGACCTTCGATTAAGTACATTAAAGTTCCAAATAAAATACACATGATCATAACAAACAGCAAGAAAATAACAATCTTTGCTCTACTTACTAATAAAGATCTAACAAGAAAGGTAGACTCTCCAACATACCTTGATATATGAAGCACTCGAAAAATTCTAAGAATTCTTAGTGCTCTAATAGCCATCATTGTCTCGAGTTGAGCTCCAACTATAAATAACGATACATACTTAGGAATAGTAGCCAATAAATCTATAATACCATAGAAGCTAAAAATATATTTTCTAGGATGATGAATTGATATTACTCTTAAAATATATTCAATAGTAAACAAAATAGTAATTATCCATTCAGCAATGTTAAGTATTTCATAGTATTGTTGATTTATCCACCCAACAGTCTCAAGAGCAACTAGTATAACACTAATTATAATTACTATAATTAATATGATATCAAACACTTTTCCAGCCGGAGTGTCTGCTTCATATATAACATCATGTATTTTCTGACGTACTTTATTCAATGTCTGAAAATTTATAAAGTTCTATCAAATTTACTAGTTTTTTATATCTCTTCTCAGAAATTATTCTATATACATAGTTTTTAACTCTTTTTGACTCATTCACTTTTACAAGTCTTGAACTAATTTTTTTCTCTGAGTTAATGTTATTATATAGATCAAAATACCCGTATCCTTCTAAAAAGCCTTTTTTGAAAAGAATAAAGCTTTTGTCACTATCATTTTTTCCTATAAATGTTAATATAAAGTCTGAAGTTTCTTTAAAAATATTAGGTTTAGAAATTTTAGAGAAAATCTTTGGATCTATATTATTATTAATTTTTGGTCTAAGAGTATCTATCTCTTGAAGAGTTTTTAAAATTGCAATATGAACATTACCTGTTGGATGTACTTTGATTGTTTTAAAATTATTTTGCACATACTTAGGTATAAATTTTTTACTAGTAAATAACTTTATTAATTTACTCTTTATGTCCTCGCTAAAATCAATATATATTATTTGCTTGTTTTCATTGTATATGTAGAAGACTCCTGTGTTTTCCTTTAGGTTTTCTATAACATCTCTAAAAATGTAATCCATTTTCTCACCAGGGAACTCAATAATACTTTTTCTAATTATTTCTTGCTTAATATCTTTTTCTAACAGAATTTTGAACAATTCAACAGTTGCTAGTGCATCTCCACTAGCTCGATGCCTATCTTTAATAGGAATCCCCAAACTCCTAGCTAATCTACCTAGCTTAAATGATTCCTGCTCTTGAAGTAACTCTTGGGATAAAATAACTGTACAAATGGATTTCATTGAAAAATCATACCCTAGTCGCTTGAACTCTAATTGTAAAATTCTATAATCAAATTGAGCATTATGAGCAACTAGAACAGAGTCAGAGGTAATCTCTAATACCCTCTTAGCAATTTCATAAAATTTAGGCGCAGTTTTAAGCATTTTAGATGAAATTCCTGTAAGCTTTTCTACATATGGATGAATTTCCCTTTCAGGGTTTACAAGACTTATAAATTGATCAGTAATAGAAATACCATCAAATCTATAAATAGCAATTTCTATAACTGATTCTTCATTAAATTTCCCTCCTGTAGCTTCAAGGTCAACTATTGAATACATTAATAATTTCTTTTTCCAAAAATTTTACTACCAACCCTAATCATATTCGAACCTTTATTTATTGCTATTCTATAATCATCACTCATACCGATTGATAAAATTTTTAAATTAGAATTTCTTAACCTCACTCTATCAAATAATTCCTTAATTATAGAAAATTCATCATTTATTTTCTGATGATCTTTAGTAAAGCTTGCCATACCCATTAGCCCAACAATATTAATGTTATCAAATTTTTGAATATTTGCATAAAAATCTTCAAATGCGTTTATATCAAGACCAAATTTTGTTTCTTCTGAAGAAATTTTAAGTTGGATTAGACAATTAATATTTCTATTAGATTTTTTAGCACATTTATCTATTTCTGTTGCTAATGAAATTCTATCTAGTGAATGTATTAATGAGATAAAGTTTGAAATATATTTTACTTTATTTTTTTGAAGATGTCCAATCATGTGCCATTCAATATCATCAGGTAATAGTTGATATTTTTCAACAATTTCTTGAACTTTATTTTCCCCAAACACCTTCTGATTGGAATTATATGCCTCTTTTATTTCATCAATTGATCGAGTTTTGGAGACCGCAACTAATTTGACTTCATCACTTATTTCATCTTTAATACTTATGATATTATCTTTAATGCTCATAGTTGACTCATTATCTCTTCAGCAACTTCTAGAGCTGAAAGACCATCCCTAAGTGGAACTTTTGATTCAGAATTATTTTTAATAGACTCAAAGAAATCATTTAGCTCTAATTCAATTGAATTGATTTCAATTATTTCAGGTTTTTCAAAAAATATTACTTTTTCTTCACCAATATTATTTTTGATAATAATTGAACTATCTGATTCGTTAGGCTCTTTACCTCTAATTCTTACTACTTTATAATCTTTCTCTAAAAAATTAATAGAAATGTATGCGTCCTTTTGAAAAATTCTAGTTTTTCTCATCTTTTTAAGAGAAATTCTACTAGATGTTAAGTTAGCAATACATCCATTTTCAAACTCAATTCTTGCATTTGCTATATCAGGAGTAGAACTAATAATTGATACTCCAGAAGCATTAATTTTTTTAACTTTTGAGTTGACAACTTTTAATACAATGTCAATATCATGGATCATTAAATCCATTATCACAGATACATCTGTTCCTCTTGGATTAAAATCTGAAAGTCTATGAGACTCAATAAATTTTGGATTTTTTATAAATTCATTACAAGAAATCAATGCAGGGTTATATCTCTCTACAAATCCAACTTGACCAACTATTTTATTTTTTGATGCTAATTCATTAATAACTTGAGCTTCATTAGAGTTTGATGTTAAAGGTTTTTCGACAAAAATGTGTTTTCCAGCTTCTATACATTTTTTAGCAATTTCAAAATGAGTTGTTGTTGGGGATACTATAATTGCAGCATCAATATCTTTCAGAAGTAGGTCTAATTTATTATAGAATTTATAACCATATTTTTTCGAAAGCTTCTTTGAATTAATAAAATCAGTATCATGAAATCCTATTAAATTTTGATTTGATGAATTAATAATATTGAGATGGATCTTACCTAGATGTCCGGCCCCAATTACACCAACTTTTATCATTTGATAAAAATACAATCTTCTTTTGGAATAATCGAGTATTAATTTAATATTAGCATTAGTGGAAGATAATTTTAAACATAAAGGAAGACGAAGAATTCTAGTATCAGAATTAAGAGAAAAAGGCATTAAAGATATTAGAATCCTTGAGGCTATTGAAAACATACCAAGACACTTATTTGTTGACCCTGGGCTTTCAGAGCAAGCATATATTGATAAGGCGCTTCCAATAGAAAATGATCAAACCATATCACAGCCATTCACTGTAGCATTTCAGACACAACTTCTTAACCCATCAGTTGGAGATAAAATTTTAGAAATTGGTACAGGTTCAGGATATCAAACTGCAGTTCTAGATTTTTTAGATCTTGATATATATACGATTGAAAGAGATCATAGTTTATATAGATCTACATTTAATCTATTTAATAAGATGAAAATTAAACCCAAAAAGTTTATCTATGGAGATGGCTTTAATGGAATGCAAGATCATTCACCTTTTGATGGCATAATAGTAACAGCTGGCTCACCAATAATCCCAAAAAAACTTGTAATGCAGTTAAAAATAGGAGGTAGGTTAATAATTCCTGTTGGAAAAGATGTACAAGTCATGACAAAAATTATTAGGATTTCAGAAAATGAATTAAAAAAAGAAACCTTTGGAAATTTTCGATTTGTTCCTATGCTAAAAAATAAAAACTAATTATTGAAGTTCTTTTTAATTCTTTTTAGACTTATCTTATTTTCTCTGTCTTTAATCACATTTCTTTTATCAAACTCTCTTTTACCTTTTGCAACAGATATGTTAAGCTTTGCTATTCCTTTTTTACCAATAAAAAGAGAAGTTGCAACAACAGTAATTCCAATATCACGAACGTCTTTTTCAATTTTTTTTAACTCTTGTCTATTAAGAAGTAGTTTTCTCTTTCTTTTTGGATCATAATTTTGCTCACTTGAATTCTCATATTGATCAATATGAAGATTGATTACGAATAGTTCACCGTCAGTATATTCACA
>Ga0255766_10000440_pt1 | contig 37673 bp, 29 predicted proteins | sample 071ome_23_FD_179966 | JGI IMG/M metagenome (GOLD analysis project Ga0255766, IMG submission 179966) | Coastal salt marsh microbial communities from the Groves Creek Marsh, Skidaway Island, Georgia - 071403BT metaG (version 2) | ecosystem: Environmental > Aquatic > Marine > Intertidal zone >...
ATTTTCGGCTTGCAATAAAGCTTGTTCCTGAGCAGCTAAGTTCGCTTCAATTTCATAAATATCAGCCTGTGTTTGCACACCTGCTTTGATCCTGATTTGTGTTCGTTCTAACTCTTGATTGGCCAGCTCAAGTTGGTAGCGTTGTACCTGTTCCAACTCCTTATTAAACATGACCTGCAAAAAGGTGTTTACAACAAAGAGACTAATATCATCTTTCATATCTTCGAGCTGATATTGTCTTGCAATGAGATTCAAATTGGCTCTTGCCAACTGATTGGTGTTTTGCTTACCACCATATAAAGTAACCCCCACATTTCCTCCAAATGAAGAGAATTGCGTCGTAAGGTTTTCAATCAATCCATTGGTTATGTTCTGACTCAAACCGTTATTCCAAATGTGTTGTGATTGAGCATTAATTCGAGGTAAAAAATTGCCAATAGCATCTGCTTTATCGATTTCAGCTCCTTTCAAATCCAATTCGGATTGTTTGATACTGATGTTTTTCTCTAAGGCCAACAGCACACACTCTTCTAAAGTATATTTTTTGACCTGTGCGGTAATAAGCAGTGTAAAAAGAGAAAAAAACAAGCTTAACGATATTCTCATAGGTTCTATTCTTTTTGAATTTTGGAGGGTTAAATTAATTTACTGTGCTTTTTTGATCACCTTTTTTAATCGGCTCCGTTTTATTCCAAACCTTTATTTTATCTTCTTCACTAAGTCCGGAAAGTACTTCAACATTAACTCCATCAGAAATGCCAATTTCTATGTCTCTACGTTCAAACTTCTGATCAGCAATTTGAACTTCTACATAAGGAACCTCCCTCTCTTTATCAAATTGTAATAAAGATTCAGGTATTGCCATGACACTGTCTTTACGATCTAGAATCAAAGAGGCATTTGCGCTATAACCGGCCCGAACAAAAATGGAATCATTCAGGAATAGATCAGCTTCTATTATGAATTGTACTGCTCCTTGTTCTTCATTACCCTTGGGTGCAATAAACTTTAATTTAGCTTCCAAAGCTTGGTCTTCTATGGCACCGAGATTTACCTCGAGTGGCATTCCTACACGTAGTTTTCCCACCTCTGCTTCGTCTACTTTCCCTTCAAAAATCATTTTATTTAAATCTGCAATGGTAGCAATAGTTGTTCCTGCGTTAAAGCTGTTACTGGCAATAACCTGAAATCCTTCTTCAACAGGAATCTCTAGGACCGTTCCAGGTACGGTAGCTCTAATGTTGGTATTGGCAGATGCTGCTCCTCCTTTGGAACCCAATCGGATGATTTGTAAATCTGAGACAGCATTTGAAACGTCTTGTTTGGCCTGATTGTAACGGAGTTGTACATTGTCAAAATCTTGTTTTGAAATTATTCCTTTATCAAAAAGGTCTTTGTTTCTATTGAATTCCAATTCTGCATTTTTCAACAGTATTCTAGAATTGGCTAACCGACCTTCGGCACTATTTAAACTTTGCTCATTAGGCACTACTTTAATTTTAGCCAATAAATCGCCCATGGCTACTTGATCTCCTTCTTCCACAAATAGTGTTTCGATAATACCCTGTATTTGAGGTTTTATCTCTACTTCATCTTCTGGGATAACTTTACCCGTAACTACTGTTTTCCTTTCAATAGAGGTAGTAATGACCGTTTGGGTTTCATAAACAATAGCAGACTTGTTGTTGGTCTTTATAAAAAAGGCTATTGCAAATAAGGCACCAAAAATCAAAAGTGCTATTCCGATGTATTTTAAAATTTTCATGGGTTTGTATTAAATTATATTGTTTTATTCTTCTCTTAATGCATCTATCGGTTTTATACTCACAGCTCTTTGAGCTGGGATCAGTCCAATTATTGTTCCTAGGAAGACCATAATAAAAAGTGCTCCTAAAATAAAAGGTATGGGTACAGTAGGGTTGGTGTAGGGAAAATCGGTCAGGTCTTGTGTGGCTGAATTGATTCCAAACAATACCAATGCGCCCAAGATAATTCCAAGTACTCCAGCAATTACTGTTAGAAAAACAGATTCTAAAATGATCTGATTTCTCACTTCTGAAGGTGTGGCTCCCAAAGCTCTACGCACACCCAATTCCTTAGTCCGTTCTTTTACAGAAATAAGCAGAATGTTTCCAATCCCAATAACCCCTGCAATTATTGTTGCTATCCCTACTATTAAAGATAACAAGGTCATCCCTTTGGAAAAGCCTACTATTTTATTGAATATTTCACCTAAATTAAATCCACCAAAAGCACGCTCATCATCAGGAGAAACACGATGGATTCGCTTTAAGGTGGCTTTGATTTCTTTTTCTACAGCTACTACATCTGCATCGTCAAAAGCCGCTATTGTAAACCACTGTACCCGGTCGCCAGAATTATAAATATTGCGATAGGTTTCGAAAGGGATAAAAATATCACCATCACTCTCAAAACCTCCTCCAGGAACAAATTTGTGTACACCTATGACTTGAAAATAGATGTCGTCGATTTTGATGTACTGACCTATTGGATTTTCGTCTTTTTCAAAAAGTTCAGTTTGTGTTCGTTCACCAATAACGCATACTTTTCTTTTGTACTTAATGTCTTCTTCATTAATGAAACGTCCCCCGTCATAGATTTTTTTTGTTGCAATTTTGGTGTATTCTGGGTAATCACCATACACATTATAATTGCTTGATTTATTTTTTCTCACTACCAAAGGAGCTGCTCCACCAAAGACACCTCTTGCATTTCTAGGAGCCATAAATTGGACTTCGGGAATACGCTGTTTGATGTAATCTATGTCTGAAAGTTTGAGTTCTATTCGTCTTCCTATTTTGAAACCGTCGTAAGGAATGCTAGTACGTTGTGCCCATACAAACATGGAGTTCATGGCAATGTTTTCAAATTGTCGTTCAAAACCATTGTCCAATCCTTTTGCAGCGCCAGAGAGTGCTATATAAATGAAAATTCCCCAAAGAACTCCAATCACCGTAATGACAGTACGTGTTTTGTTTTTGGATATAGACCCAAAAATTTCTTGCCAAGTGTCTCGATCAAAAAGTACTTTTAAACTATTCATCTCTAAGGGCAACTATAGGTTTAATACTAGAAGCTCTTTTTGCAGGAATATAGCCTGCTATAGCTCCAAAAACAATTAAGACCAGGGTAGCGGAAAGTGCAGTAACCAAATCGATGAATGGATTTTTTATAAAATATTCTTCTAAGGTTAATCCAATATTTTCTAAAACCACTACTCCCAAAAACAAACCAAAAAAGCCTGAAAGTGCCGTGATAAAAACAGATTCTTGGAGGATCATTTGAATCACAGAACGAGGGGTTGCTCCCAATGCCTTTCGGATTCCCAACTCTTTGGTGCGCTCCTTGACCACAAAGACCATGATGTTTGAAATACCTATTATACCTGCAATGAGAGTTCCCAACCCTACAAAACTTACAATTAGCTGAAGAACCACGGCAAACTGTTGCGATCTTTTTAAATCATCCGTTAGGTTTTGCACATAAATCCCGTTGGGATCTTCTGGTGCGATTGCTTTCTTTTCTTTCAAATATTTTTTTACTGATTTTTCAAATGCTAACGCACCAGCGTGTCCCAATTCTTTTCTAAAAGTCATCACAATTTGATCTACTTTGTCATTACTTTTTTCTATCAATTGACGTGTTGTATAGGGTATGTATATGTTACGTTCTTCATTATCACCTCCCTCGTCCTGAAAGACACCGACTACCTTAAAAACAGTAGCCCCCACATTGATGTATTTTCCGATGGGATCCTCAGATTTAAAAAGGTCTTTTGCTACCAAACGTCCTATAACAGCACTTTTCTTTTTTTCTTTGAGGTCCAATTGATTCAGATACCTCCCTTTCATTATTATGGTCTTTTCAACAAACTGATGCCCAGGGGCTACTGCTCTTGTGGTATAATTATTACTCTCGTTTTTATAGCTGGTAAGTGCGCTTCTTGTAATACGAGGAGTTAGGTGTTCTAAAAAATAGGCAAAGTTTTCTTTAATCTCCTCAAGATCATCGTTTTTAAATTCAATCCTTCTGTTGGCTTTAAATCCTTTGTATGGGATTGAAGTTCTTCCTGGATAAAGAAAAATAGCATTGGAAGCATCATCTAAAAAAAATTCTTGAAAAGTATTTTTCAATCCATTTCCAAGACCAAAGAGAATAATGAAAATAAAAATTCCCAAAGCCACAGTAAAGCCAGACAAAAATGTTCTTAACTTGTTTTTGCGAATGGTATCAAATATTTCTCTCCAGCGGTCTCTGTTAAACATGATTTGAGGCTAAAACTTGTTTGATTTTTTTGTCTTCGATAATTACACCATCCTTTAATTGAACAATTCGTTTGCACATTTTAGCAATATCGTGTTCATGGGTGACTACCAAAATGGTTTTTCCCTCTTCATTAATCTTCTGTATCAAGTCCATCACTTCATATGACGTTGTTGTATCTAATGCTCCTGTGGGTTCATCCGCCAAAAGAACTTTTGGCTTAGAAGCCATTGCTCGCGCGATAGCTACGCGTTGTTTTTGACCACCAGAAAGCTCACTAGGCAAATGAGTTGCCCAGTCTTTTAAGCCAACACGATCCAAATAATCCAAAGCGGATTCCTGACGCTCTTTTCTAGATACTCCTTGATAATATAATGGCAAAGAGACATTTTCTAAGGCCGTTTTGTAATTTATTAAATTAAACGATTGAAAGATAAATCCTAGAAATTGATTTCTATATTTTGCAGCTTTAGTTTCATTCAAGTTCTTTATTGGCACCCCATCCAAAATGTAGTCTCCTGTATCTGCCACATCCAACATTCCTAATATGTTGAGTAATGTTGACTTACCAGATCCTGAGGAACCCATGATAGCAACCAATTCACCTTCCTCAATATTAAGATTAATACCTTTGAGTACATGCAAAGATGACGCACCCATTTTATAGGATTTATGAAGTTCGCTAATTTTAATCATTGATTTTTACTTTAGAAAGGGAGCTGTTTTACTATGGTACTTTTATATAGACAGAAATAAACGGTAAATGTTACATCAAACATTAATTTTTTTTAAAAATCCTAAACACTTTCCAGCCTACTAATCCAACTAGCAAGTAAGGTAATGCCATAAGATATAAGATGCCGTTATTGATTCCTTTAGCTGTGGATTGGCCTTCCTCCGACTGGAGAACAGCGCGACACATAGAACACTGGCTGTAGGATTCTTCTGTACTCACTAGCACTAGAAATACAACGAGTATCAACATGCAGGAATAGGATTTAAACATAATATGGGGCTATCATCAAATAAACAATGACTCCTGTTACGGCAATATACAACCAAATAGGGAAAGTGAAACGAGCAATTTTTTTGTGCTCTAAAAAATGCCTGGATATTGCTCGTACATAAGTAATAAGTACCAGGGGTATGATCCCAATAGAGAATAAAATGTGACTGATTAAAATAAAATAGTACACATATTTGAGAACACCTTGACCTCCATAAGGTGTAGGATCAGAAGTCATATGATAAGCAACATACATTACCAAAAAAACAACAGAAAGACCGATGGCGGTTTTCATTAGTCGTTCATGCAATACAATATTTTTATTTTTTATTGATACAAAGGCAAAAACCAATACTATTGCTGTGATTGCATTTATTGAAGCGTAAATAGGGGGTAGAAAACTCAAAGAAGCTACATTCGGAATTCTGATCATAAAAAGAAGTGCTACCACAATAGGTATAGCTATAGATACTGTCCAAACCCAAGGCTTGTATTTTTTTTGTATTTCTTTTCCACTTTGCACGATTTCTATTCTTTTAAAAGTTTTTCAATATCCTCCATCAATAAATCCACTTCTTGTACATCAACATCTTCTTGATCGATACCCATATAATATACAATTGGATTTCCAAATTGATCTGATCTGGAGCGAATGAATCCGTTTTTATCTATCAAAGCAAAATAGCCTTGGTGTTCAAATCCTCCAGCTACCTTGGGATTCACCTCTGCAAAGATATTAAAACCTTTGTTGGCCAAATTATATAATGCTTTCTTTTCCCCAGTTAGAAAATGCCAGTTTTGAGAAAATACTCCGTAATCCGCTGTATATGTTTTTAAAACCGAAGGGGTATCTCTTTCAGGGTCTATTGTAAACGAGGCTATCCCAAAATCAATACGATCACCAAAACGCGCTTCTATTCTTTTCATGTTTTTATTCATGATGGGACAAATACTTGGACAGGAAGTAAAGAAAAATTCAGCTACATAGACTTTATTTTTGAAATCTTCATTTGAAATCAAAAGGCTGTCCTGGTTCAAGAAAGTAAAATCAGGCACCTTTTTTGCTTCTCCATTTAAAACGATGTAATGTAATGGCTCTGCAGATTGTGATCGACTGCTGTCCACAATCCTTTCTTGGCTAATGCGATCATAAATTTTAGGTAGAAATACTACTCCGAAAAGTATCAGAATTAAAAAGAGCCCTAAATACTTCTTTTGCATAACAGCTTATCTTCTTTTGTTATTATAAATTTTTAAAGCCAATCGGTATTCTGCCAAGATAACTTTTACATCATCAATCATTTTTTTATTGATCTGAGCTACAGAACGAGCATCAAAACCAAAAAGGGTTCCCTCGTCTTCATCATCATTTCTACCTCTTAAATTTAAGTCCTTATCTATGATAAATACATAAGGAGTACTATTGGCATCCGTTAAAGTAAAGGGCGTTTTTAATGAGGTGAAATGAGAACGAATACTTTGGGGATCTGTGAAAATAAAATTCCATCTAGACAAATCTGTTCCCACTCCTTCTTTCAACTCAATTTTTAATTGCTCTACCTGAGCGGTTGCTGCAGCGTCTACCAAAAAGACAAACTGAAAATCATCAAATTGATAAAAGCGTTTGTATATTTTCTCGTTGAGATTGAGCGCTTCAGCTTTTTTGTTTTCAAGATCTCCTCCCCAATAACCTAATATTGTGATGTGCTCTTTTAATTTTGGATTATTATCAAGTTGAGCATTAGGAAGTTCCATTACTTGAGAAGTAAGTAATGGAAGTTTTGCAAAATTATTTTTCCCTGATGCAAAAAAAAGATAAACGAGCAAAGGAAATACAAACAGTATTCCCAGCACAATTTTTTTGTACAATTCGTTCTTCTTCATAGTAGTTAGCACCTCTTCTGAGATTGCAAAGATAAGTCTTTTGAAATAAAGCTAATGCATGAACACGGCGATCTGCTATGCCGAAATAGTCTTCAAAATTAGGGACAAATTTAATTTCTAGTTTCATCTGATGTCTAAAAGTTCCAGGCAGTAAATCCTGAGGCCATTACATCAAAAATATAATCCCCTTCCAAAAGTAAAATGAATGCCAGATAGGGTATTAGAATAACAAGAGGTAGGACAATTGAATTTTTTAGTCCGCTTCGTTCATCACGGATGTGCATGAAGTCCCAAGCAATGTAGTAAGCTTTAACTATTGTTAGAATAATGAATATCCAGTTCAAAAGTTTCATTCTCAAAAAACTTCCCATAAGGATTTGAGGTTTTATAATACCTAAAGCGACCTCTATTGTGGTAACTATAGATAAGAAAAGGAGTACCCCCCAAATCTTTTGTTGATTGGATTTAAACTTTACTAATCCTCTGAAAATGGCTAATTTATGTCCTTCTGCTGCCATATTTTTTAGTTTTTATCGTTAAACGAGATAGAAAAATGTAAATACAAATACCCAGACTAAATCTACAAAGTGCCAATATAGCCCAACCTTTTCAACCATTTCGTAGTGACCTCTTCGTTCGTATGTCCCTAGAATTACGTTAAAAAAAATGATGATATTAATCACCACTCCAGAAAACACGTGAAATCCGTGAAATCCTGTGATAAAGAAGAAAAAGTCAGCAAACAAACGGTTTCCATATTCATTGTGAATCAAATTTGCTCCTTCCACTACACCTACGGCTTCGTTGATTTTAGCTAGAGAAGCCTCGCGAGATAAGACGGTTTTCCTACCGTCTTCTGTAAGTTGTTGTGTGCGTATCACTAAATTTTCATCGGCTATAAATCCTTTCGTGACCTCTGCTACCGAAACATTGGGAAGTGCCTTTTCGCTTTGGTACCAGATACCGTTACTGGATTGGTGTGTTGCTCGTTCACTTGGGATACCAACAGCAAATTCCTGAATAGCAGCTCGCTTACCTGTATCTTGATTGACAAATTGCAAAATTTGTCCACCTCTGGTTTCCAAAGCACCGTATTCTCCTTTAATAAAGTTTTTCCATTCCCAAGCTTGAGAACCCACAAAGATGGCTCCTCCTATTATGGTAAGCAACATGTATAAAGTCACTTTTGATTTGTTCATATGGTGTCCAGCATCTACAGCAAGTACCATGGTAACTGAAGAAAATATAAGAATGAAGGTCATTAACGCAACATAGTACATGGGAGCATCTATGCCGTGTAAAAAGGGAAAGTGAGTAAATACCTCGTCGGCAATGGGCCAGGAGTTGATGTTTTTAAACCTTGAAAATCCGTATGAAACAAGAAAGCCTGTAAAGGTCAAGGCATCTGACACGATAAAAAACCACATCATCATCTTGCCATAACTGGCATTCAGGGGTTGATTTCCTCCTCCCCAGACTTGTCCTTCCTCCAAAGCCGTGTTAGATGTTACTTCCATAATTCTGAGTTAAATTCAGTTGCAAATTTATTAATTTTTAACCGTAGAATGAAACGAATAAAAATAAATATACCCAGAGAATATCCAAAAAATGCCAAAACGTTAAGGCGAGTTCAAAACCTAGGGTATTTCCTTCAGTGTATGCTCCTTTTAGGGTTTTAAACAAAACCCTAAGGACTATTGTAATTCCAGCAATAAGATGGGCTAAATGCAACAAAACCAATACATAGAGATAGGATGTGGTAATAGAGCTTTCAGGACCTGTAAAATAATATCCCTGGTCAATAATACCCTCAAATCCTTGAAATTGAAAATACACAAAGGTCAACGCTAGGCCCAATGTAACCAATAAAAAACCCTGAGTTTCTTTTATGCGATTTGTTTTTAACATTTTCAATGCTCCATAAAAGGTAGCACTACTCAATACAATCAAAAAAGTGCTCAAAGTAAACGCAAAAGGAAGTTCAATTTGCTGAATCCAGTCGGCTCTTGAACTACTCACTACATAGGCGCTTGTCAGCCCTGCAAAGGTCATACTCATGCTGATCATACCAAACCACAGCATCATTTTTTTGGCTCTGTTCGTTTTTGTACGTATAGAATCGTTCGTGTTCATTGGAATAAAAATTTATCAATTACGTAGATAAGTTGAATACCTGTTATATAGATAATGCTTATCCGAATAAGGAATTTTGCAGCCACAATCGTTTTTGAAATCATTAGTTGAACTGAAGAATAGAGAAACAATCCACCCAAAACCAAAACAATAAAGCTTGCTTTAGGAGTAAGATACAGGGCTCCTGTATATTGAAAAGCAGGGAGAAGAGAAATTACAACCGTCCAAAGAGTATAAAACACAATTTGAAATGCTGTACTTTGATCGGGCTCCCCAGAGGGCAACATCCTAAAACCAGCAGCCTGGTATTGCTCATGCATCGTCCACCCAATGGCCCAAAAATGAGGGAATTGCCAAAAAAACTGTAACATAAACAACACTCCTGGTTCGATTCCAAATTCATTGGTTGCAGCTACCCATCCCAACATAAATGGAATGGCACCAGGAAAAGCTCCTACAAAGACAGACAAGGGTGTTTTTTGTTTCAGAGGAGTATATACACAAGCATAAAGAAAGATAGATAGACCTGCAAAAAAAGCTGTTTTGATATTGATTAAGTAAAGAGATACTACCCCAATTAATGTAAGAAAAACACCTATAAAAAGGGCTGTTCTGTTGTCCATTCTCTCTTGGGGTAAAGGACGGTTTTGTGTTCTCAGCATTAACTTATCCAATTCTTTTTCAAAAAGTTGATTGAATGCATTCGAAGCCCCCACCATTGAAAAACCTCCAATTATGAGTAATGATAAAACGTTATAATCTATCTCATTTACTGCTAAAAAAAACCCTGCAAGAGATGAAATCACTACAGATAGGGACAGCCTAAACTTTGTAAGCTGATAAAAGTCAGTTAAAGTCTGTGAAATTGTCAATCTTTTAAAGGTTTTTTAGCCGGCATATTCCCTCTTCATTCGGGTGCAAAGATAAACCAGAAAAACGATTGGACAATGTATTTCTACTTCTATGATAAAAATAGGAATTTCAATTTTGCAACCTAAAAATTATTGGAATACTAAAAGGCACACGAACCGCCCTTCCGCGTTGTTTACCCGTTGTCATTTTTGGTAATTCTGAGATGATTCGCTGTGCTTCCTTTTCGAGATTTTTATCTGGGCCCCGCATTTGAATATTGGTTATTGATCCGTCCTTATCAATGATAAAATTCACGAATACCTTTCCCTGAATTCCCATTTCCATTGCAATTTCAGGATATCTAAAAACACTTTTGATATGTTTGTTTATTTTGTCTTGAAAGCATTTACGTCTTTCTGCTTCAGCTACTTTTTCGCAACCAGGAAAAACAGGAACATCCTCAATTACTGCAAAAGGCACATCTACATCGATAGGATCCTCTTCTATCGCAACGTCTTCAACCTCAATAATATCATCTTCATCTGTTTCAGTAGATTCGATTACTGTTTCTTCTACTTCCTCTTCATCTTCTACAATTTCAATTACTTCTGGTGCTGGCGGTGGTGGGGGTGGTGGTGTTTTGATTTGTTCTGTAATTGGGATTTCTTCATCGTCCTCTTCGTTTACATCTAGCGCTTCATAGTCAAAGGTTTTTTTATAGGTTTTCCACTCTATGGCTTGCCAGGAAAAGAATAAAATAATTGTTAAGCCTACAACAAAGTATAAAACACTGTTTTTTTTGTAAATCTGTTTTTGGGGTTTTTTTTGTTTTCATGATGCTTGGGGCTTTCTTATATCACATCAAAAATTGTACCATTTAAAAACAAAAAAACCCAGCAAAATTGCTGGGTTTTAAGCTTTTGTAGATAGTATAACTATTGGAGTCTGAAAGTAATTGGGATACTAAAGGGAACACGTACGGGACGTCCTCTTTGTTTTCCAGGAGTCATGTTTGGTAATCTAGAAATGATTCGTTCAGCTTCCTTTTCTAAATTTTTATCTGGTCCTCGCATACGAATGTTGGTAATACTTCCATCTTTTGATATGATAAAGTTTACATAAACGCGGCCTTGAATACCCATTTCTTGAGCAATTTCAGGATATCTAAAGTTTTTACGAATGTGTTTGTTCATTTGTTCTTGAAAACAATCCCTACGCTCAGACTTTTTTACTCGCTCACATCCAGGAAAAATAGGTACGTCTTCAATTACTGCGAAAGGCACATCAACATCAAGATCGTCTTCTTCTATTTCTACTTCTTCTACTTCGATAATTTCATCTTCATTGGTCTCTGTAGATTCAATTACAGTTTCTTCTACTTCCTCTTCATCTTCTACAATTTCGATCACCTCTGGTGCTGGTGGCGGAGGGGGGGGTGGTGGTGGTGGTGTTTTGATTTGTTCTGTAATTGGAATTTCTTCGTCGTCATCCTCTTCGACATTGAGTGCTTCATAGTCATACGTCTTTTTAAAGGTCTTCCACTCAATGGCTTGCCATGAAACTAATAATACCACAGCCAATCCCGTTACAAAATAAAGGCTGCTGTTTTTAGTTAAATCAACTTTTTCGCTTTTTTTAGGCTGCATTCGTATTAAAATTTAGATAGCTAATCTAAAAAAAATCCATTTAATCAAGCTATTTTTCTTTAGAAAAAGGAAATAAAAAACGAATCAGGACCGTTCCTGTCAAAACACCAAAAAAATTAGTCAAAAGATCTTGAAAATCAAAAACGCGTCTAAAATAGGGAACCAACTGAGCTAATTCTAAAACAAAACCAAGCAAAAGACTCCAAACTATTGCTCTGAGAACCGCTCTTTGAGGTGTGTAAAAAGCAAAATAATAGAGAATGTGGATTACCAAATAACAACAAAAGTGGAGGATTAAATCACCTCGCAAAAAGAAGATGTTCCATGGTTTACTCTCTGGACTTGGTGGCTTTAATGAAAAATATACTACCACTACTGTGGCAAAAACAGCAAGTGTTTTAAAGTATCTATCCTTCTGTAACCATTGCTGTATAAGCATCTGCATCTAAAAGTGATTCGTATTGAGAGGTGTCGCTACACTGTACCTTTACCATCCATCCAGCACCATAAGGATCTTCATTTACTTGTTCAGGTTGGTCTTCTAGGACTTCGTTGATTTCTATAATTTCTCCCGCTAACGGCATAAAGAGATCTGATACTGTTTTTACAGCCTCTACGGAGCCAAATACTTCTTCGGCTTCTAGAGTATCATTTAAACTTTCTATTTCAACATAAACAATATCACCTAACTCCCCTTGGGCAAAATCAGTAATGCCTACTGTAGCTACATTTCCCTCCAATTTGATCCATTCATGGTCCTTGGTGTATTTTAAGTCTGCTGGTACATTCATTTTGTAAATATTAAACTGCAAACAAATGTAAAAGATTTCCGCTATCAAAAAACAGTTTAGTTTCCAAAATTGTAACGAACTGTAAACCCAGATCGAATACTCGTCTGTGGAAATGCTGTTGAAATTGCAAACTCAGAAAAATTGTGATCGTAAAAAAATAGTGCCGTGAGGTTTTTAGTTAAAGCATAGTCTGCAGTAACCTTTACAGCAAGAAGTCGTTGCCCTGCTGTTACCTGATTGTTATCGTATTCTAAATTTCTCAGTACTGTAAGGTTATCTCGTAAAGAAACATCTGCCTTAAAATTCAAATCTCCACTCAAGAGCACACTTCTCCCTCCAAAATTTGTTTTAAATCGAACATCCTGAATACGATATCCCAATCCTACAACATATTCATCCCCACTAGTTTCAGTGATTAAATTATTATCTAAACTCAATGAAATAGCACGTTCTTTTCTTAGTTCTGCCAGTATTTTTATCGAATTTTTAAATTCCATATCCAGTCGTACTAACGGATTAAACTGCTCGACCAAGTTGACATTAGCATACAATTGTTCTGGAATTAAATTTCCCAACTTGTCCGTTTGATCCGGTAAATTAGAATCGTAGTCAAAGTTGGTTTGAAAATTGGTAATTGTATAACTAGCACGATAAGCGTGATTCAAAGACAATCTACTAAAAACAGTAGCGAGTGATTTGATTTTGGTCAGCCCCGTAAATTTTAAATTCCAGTTGGGCAAAGGGGTATTCTTTATTGGATTGAGACCTATTTGGTTTGGATCGTTTCCAGAGTAAGCTGCAAGAAAGGAATGTAAAAGAACAGATTGTTGTTCTTTCCCGAATCCTAAAGGATATCCCTCTGAATCATTACCCAATCCAGAAAAAACACTTTCTTGCGCTAGGCGTTTTGCAATTACTTTTCTATACTCTCTAAACCTCTCAAAATTGGCACTTACTGAACCTTGAGAGGAATTAAAAGCTGTTTTAAGCAATACTGTAGACATTCCGAAATTACCTAAAACACTGGAGTTTTGTGGAAAGTATTCTAAATTTTCAACTCTAAAGTTCTCTAAAGCATTTTCTGTGAAATCACGTTCTGCGTTGAAATCAATTATGAAACCTTGAAAAGGAACTACTTGTGCAGTTGCCTTGAATCTGTTGGATTTCAGTTGAGTAAAAAGCTGATTGAAATTGGGAAATCCGGTGAGCCACCCTCTCCTTGCCGCTTCATAACGAACATCTGCTTGGCTTCCAAGAGTGTACCCTAAAGTAGGTCGTAAGCCTCCTGCAAATCCCACTGTGGGGAGGTATCCGGGAAGAACACTTCCGTTATTTTCATTGTAACTGATTTGTACACGTTTTACTGCAGTGAGTACATCTACCATTTTAGTCAGTGCTTTTTTGAAATCCGTATTCTTTTTGGAAGTAGAATCCTTTTGTTGAGATGCGGTAATTCTGGACCGGAAATTGGAACTACTCGGTTTTAGTCCAAGGGCAGTATACAATTTTGAAAAGGAAACAGCTGCAGTCAATGTTTTGGTATTGTTATTTTGAATCGTATTGACTAATCCCAAAGGTATTCCCTCTTCACTTGTTACTTCAGCTAAGGCTTCGGTACCGCGTTGCCAATTGAAATTTCCGGTATAATTATAGGTAGCATCTATAAAACTTAAAAACGGTACGTATTGAAAAGGTAGTTTATAATTTAAAGTTAGGGTTTGAAAATGAGTGTTGGGCTCTCCAGCATTAAACAAGTCTTGCCACAGAAGTTGTTGATTGTTTTCCGAAGAAAAATTGCTTTGGTCTAGTGCATTATTTTGTCTAATGATACTACTGGTTGCTGCATTGAAAGTAAAACGAAGAGAACGAGTAAAGTTATGACTTAGAGCGTAATTGTAATCAAACAAAAAGTTACGCTGTTGAAGGTTTGGAAGGCTTCTTTGCAAGGAAGCATCTGTGCCTTCAAGATAGACCTGCCTAAATTTCTGGTTGTTTAAAATCCGATTGATATTAGTTGCTCCCTCTAGCGATGTAGGTATCGGATTGAAGTTCAATTGTTGTAACCACTTCCAGTAGCGACCTCGGTTTAAGAATTTTATTTTTTTAAAGGGTTCTATGGGTTTTGAAGAGAACGTATAACCATAGTTGGCTCCCAATAGCAGGTTGACCTCTTCCTGTTCTTCAATTTCATAATCACGGTGTTCCAGCTCGTTATAAGCATAAGAAATATCAAAGTTTTCTGGGCTATAAAAGCGTGTTTTTCCTTCTCCGGAGCTGTTTTTTCTTATCCCTATAAGGCTTACACTTTTCCTTCTAGTATAATCAACGGCTTGATTGCGAATGGAATCTCTTTGGGATATCCTTTCTGCGGTGTTTAATCGGTCTTTTAATTTGATGTCTTGATAAAAAGGATCGTATTTTGGCGTGATATAGGTTGCTCCATTGGCAAAACTTAACGGAATCTGGAGCCCCCATTTGCTTGGGGCAAGCTGACCCATGTTTATATTAGAAATTAAATCATATTGCAAAAGTTCTTCTCTTGTTCTTTGATTTGGTGACTGATCTATACTACCAAAACCCACAGAAGAATAACGTCCGTTTGCTGAAAAAGTAGCAAAATCAGCTAAATTGGCATCCAGTGCCCCAATGGCTGCCCAACCGGATTCACTGTTGATACCAGAAAGGCGTAATTCATTAAACCACACTTCACCACAAAGGGCATCGCCTAATTGTGTAGAAGGGTTTTTCAATCCAATCATCAGTGTCCTTATGGCTCCTAAAGAAGGATTGCCGTGAATGGCAATTTTGTATTTTCTTTGTCCAGGCAAACTACTTATCGGTGTAAATTCCTGAATAGGGTTTAATTCTTCATCAAAATACAGTGTTTCTCCAAGACCTAGCTGTTGCAGTGCCTTCGCTTTCAGTTTAGACAACAGTTCCGTGGAAATTTCTAGTGAGTTAGACTCAGGAATCCAGACTTCTTCAGCTGTGAGACGATTAGATTGATCTTCGTTATAGAGAGTAGGTTTTAAGGGCACTTCAATTTGATAAAAATTGTCTTGATAGTCTGTACCCAAACGAATAAAAGCCACCATACGCCTATCCATTTCTTCTTCAGTCCCTGTTCCTGGAAGAGGATCGTTACCTGGTAATGACTCTGCATGTAAAAACATTCTTATTTTACTGTATTGGCGCATGTCTAGATTTACCGATTTGAAAATACCCCTTGAGTCCATGGGTTGTAAATCACAAATGCGGAAAGCTAATGACTGTTCGTTTTGTCGAATTATGGTATTGTTATTATTTATCTGTTCTCTTTGTATTTCAGGTGGTAACACATAATTTACAGGCACTCGATTTTCATTTTCTAAAACATTGACCGTGCTTATATCTACTGTTGTGTTTTGATTAACCAAGACCTCTTCATTAAGTGATTTGTTGTACCTTCTCCAATCACTGCGAACCAAATCCAAAGTTCCAAAACGAAAGACGACTTCATTTTCAAAACCTTTTAACAACATGCGCATAAACCGAATGGAGCGCAAATCATTGATTTCATTTACTGCATCAAAATAAGACGCAAAAGAAGTGTTTTCATAATAGCTCTTTTGGATGGGTATCTTAAACTGAATCCAGCGGGTTGTGTATTCGTCCCCATTGGGTGCATTTACTTTAATATCTTCTCTTACATCTGTTATAAAAGGATGGTTCCCTACCTGCATGGTTTTAAAAATAGGTACTCGGTACTCAAAATAACTGTCTATAGTGTTCATGCTCTGATCCCTATTAACATCTTCTGTGTCAGGTTCGGTAGTATTTCCACGATCTGTATCGCTAAATTGAATGGGTGTATTGTTTTCTAAACCATTGTAGTTTTTGTATCGTTCCAAAATCCCTCCTTCTGCTTGCAGAAAGTATTGGTAATTGTCGCCTGCGGGATCCTTTGTAGGACCATTGGTAAAAATTGAAGCCTCTTCTGCATCACTCAATCCATCCAAACCGACATCTTGCAACTGACGATCTTCCTCGTTAGTGTTAAAGGCATATACTAGGGATTGAGTTGCGGGCACTTTACCCCAAGGGGTCTGGTAGGTAGGACTCGCTTCACTAACGCTTGGCAATCCGTTTTCAAATTGTTTTCTACCATCACGAAGGATGTCTTCTGAAATATTTCCCAGATGAAACACTAATTCTCCTAGAACATCTGAATTAGAATTGTTTTCAGTAAAAGTATCCAGCAACCAAAATTCAATAAACTCCACATTGGATTGCTCAAAGTTGGTCGCATTTAAAGCACGTGTAATTCCCGCCCAATTTTTCTTAGGATTCGTCAAAAATTGATTTTGTGGAGCGTTGTTGTAGGGCCCTTTTTCTCTGGGGTAATAGGCCAAATCAAGCGTAGGTAATCTTCTGAGCATCCCTTGGACCAAATCTTGTTCTGGAAAAAGCTCATCAATGAATATACTTCGGGTTTCGTTTAATGAAATATCATCATTATTGATTCCTGAAGGCTGTCGTGAATAGAAAACTTGGTCTATAGAGTACCAAGCCAATTTAGAGCGTCCATAACCACTTGCCAATCCTTCTGCAGTAGCTCCTACTACGCCGCTTGCTGGGACACTGGATAGATTCCATGCGGTAAAGCCTTTAACGTCAATATTGGTTTGCGCTCCTTCGAAATCATCGATATATACTGTGGTTTCTCCATTAAGCAAAGTGTTTCTCGGATTGCTAGCCGCCAATTTTGCTACTTCACCCCGAAAGGAAATCTGAGAGGGAACCTCTGTTTTGATTGTTGGCCATTTGTTTACTAGTCGAGTTAAAAAAGGAGCCTCCGTTGAAAAATTAGTATTAAAACCCGTCATTGTATTGTTAACCGGTTCGGTTCCATAATTCGCTTTTTGTGTGAGTGGATTTTCACTTAAATTGATCAGAGTTCCCCCTATGTAAAACTTATCGTTGATTTTATGATTGACATTGATTCCCGAAAATCGTTTGTTTTGTTGATTAAAAAAGGAATTGTTTTCTACAGAGATATCAATTGGAATGTTAGAGGCTTTGAGTCCTTCATCTAGAATTTTGACATTTCCTATCTCATAATTTACGGTATAATCCAGTCCTTCTTGTAAAACTCTCCCTCCTGCTGTGACTCGGACGGACCCCCTAGGAATATTAAACGCACCGATATTGATTCCATCCCCTCCTTCCGATTTATAGCGTCCTTTGAGTTGGAATTTATTCTTTTCAGTAAATTCCAAAGCCGCAGCTTTTGTCAAGGTATACAGTTCTTTAAAAACATATTTCTTTTGATTTTTATTGAAACTGTTATCCATATTATAATTTTCTTTTCTTGAGTTGGGATCATCTAAAAGATCGAATAAAAATTCGCCAAAGGGTTCCACTTTTGGAAAAATGATTCTTCCATAACGTGGTTCAACTGTGATCCCTGGTAAGTAATCAAAAAATCCATCTCCAGTAGACACCAAGTCTTGGTATGCGTTTAGACGGTCCAATTGCATCGTATTCAACAGTACTTCTTGATCGAGCCCTTCAGGCCATATTGTCGCATCTACAGGAGTCAAATAGTTTATGGGTGAAGGATCTGTGTATAATATATTCAATCTAAAATCCTCTTCAGAAAGTTGAAAAGCTCCAGTATTGTAAATATTTTTCATCATCAAATCCCAAACAGGTTGTCGCACATCTGTAAGATTACTTTTTAGCATTTTGACAATGAGATTATTGGTTTTGATTTGCTGTGGTACTTGCCCTTGCAAGGCACCTTGATTTTGGTTGATTATCGAAGTACCCGGAATATCACCATTAGCAAATTCTCCTACTTGATATACCTTTCCCAAGTAGGTATATTGGAATGCTACTCCAAGGACTTCGTCATTGCTCAAACGCTGGTTTAAAGAGAGGTATCCCAGTTGGGGATGAAAGGTGAATTCTTGTGATCTTAATTTTCTTGCACTTTCCAATACGGCATAATCCAATCCTTCACTCACCCTAATATTTTGAAATGCATTTTTTATCGTGGCGATATCACGTATGTTTTCGTTTAAAATTCCTCCTGTCCCGATATCTTCTGGATTGAGTTTATTTACCTTATTACTGGGGGGATCTAAAGGGTTGTTTGTGTTGAAAAAGCCTGTGGATATATCATCAAGTTTTGTGTTTTCAGGATGGGCTTCACCTAAATCTTGCAAAGCAACTATATTTCTTACATTTTGAGTTTGAGAGCCCCTATTGGTGACCCACACTTCTATTCTTGTGATTTGTACCGGAGAATTTATGTAAGGGTAATTTGCTAAAAAAGCATCATAATTGTCTCTAAAAAACTGACTGATAAAAAAGTGACGGTCTTCCTCATAATCTAAAGCAAACAAGCTAAACTCTTGTAACTTACCCCCTCCTTGGGTCGTTACGTTTTGAGACTGTGATCGCTGTTCTGAAAACACACTTGAGATGGTGGTATTTCCGAATTTTAAATCTGCTCGCACCCCAAAGAGACTTTGAGCCCCCTGAATCAAATTACTGTTGATAGGCATACTGATATTACCAATATCTATATTTTGTAAAATGGCATCCTCAGTTATTTTTCCTTGAAGATAGTCAGCTACACGATTTCCAACCTGAGCGGTGCTGTTGGGAAGTTGATTGAGATTGCTTTTGAGGTTTTCGATTTTTTGTCGTGCTTGATTCAGTGTGCTTTTCGCTTCACCTACAGTTTGTTTGGCTTCATCCAGACTGTTTTGAATTTGTTCTGCCCCTTGTTGTAGTCTGCCGATATTTGAACCCAATCGACCTGGAATACGGTTAGAAATCTCGGATAATTTGGGTGGATTGAATTGAATTTTAACCAAATTTTGAAAATCAAAAGTAGATTCTGTGTCATAGTTTGCAGTGATTTGTAATCGCTCTCCAATTTTACCAAGCAAACTCAAATTGATTCTTTGATCAAAATCTAGACCAGGAGACCGGCGGTTGATGACAGAAGCTACTGGATTGTCGTTTTTTTGGAAGCGGTAACCTAAGTCTATGCCTATTGACCCTTGTGGACTAATATCGATTGCATTACTACCAAAAAGGGTTTCAAAAAACTTATTGTTTACGTAAAGTTCAGGGAGTAGATTTTTTTGCGCTTCTTCAACATCAGATCCATATCCACTCAGTGTTTGAACTTTTTCCTGAAAATAACGTTGCATTTGTTCTTTAAGGACATAGGCTTCGTACTCTTTGACTGTCAAGACCATGGGTGTGCTGATGGGATATCCACCGATTTCCTCTGTTAATATGTATCGATCTGTATCTGGGTCGTAAGTATACAAACGTTCTATACTGCTCGATGTAGGGAGAGCGATACTTCCTAAGTCAGCTGTCTCTTGAGAAAAGATTTTCGTAAACGAAAACAGCATCCACACAAGAAAAAGGATGAAACTAAGGGGAGTGTTAAGAATTGTTGTTTTTTTGTTTTCGATCAAGTCGCTACAATTTATTCAAAGCCTCCTTGATAAGTTCCTCTACTGAACGGTCTGGAGTTTGTTGAATAATTTGATCTACGATGCGCTCAGACTGTTTTCTGGAATAACCAAGAACCTCTAATGCTGATAACGCTTCATCTTTAATTGTATTGTTTCCTAAAATCTGAATTTCTTCACTATCGTAAAGCGTACTCATTTTGTCTTTAAGTTCTATCAATACCCTTTGGGCTGTTTTAAGCCCAATCCCTTTAACAGACTTGATGGTATTGAGATCTTCTGAGAGGATGGCCCTTTGAATTTGTTCCGGTGTAAGTGAAGACAACATGGTTCTCGCAGTACTAGCTCCTATACCCGAAACGGATAGTAATAGTAAAAACACAGAACGTTCCATTGGGGTGTGAAATCCAAATAGTGTATGGGCATCCTCCCGAATCTGTAAATGAGTGTACAATTTAATTTTTTCTTCCGCCCCTATCTGGGAAAAAGTATGAAGAGAGATATGTACCGCATAACCTACACCGTTGCAATCAATAACGACTTGAGTTGGTGTTTTTTCGACAAGGCGTCCGATGATTTGAGTGATCATTTATTTGTTTTTTGTTTGAGCATCTACAACGGCTACAGCAGACATGTTCACAATTTCTGTTACAGAAGCGCCTAATTGTAAAATATGTATCGGCTCGCTTAGTCCCATTAATATTGGTCCAATTGAAAGAGCTTCGTTCAGTTCTTTCATAAGTTTATAGGTAATATTAGCAGCATCCAAATTAGGGAAGACCAAAACATTTACTTTTCTATTACTCAAACTTGAAAAAGGAAATCGATCCTGTAGAAGTTCCTTGTTTAAGGCAAAATCGGACTGAATAGGTCCATCGACTATCAGCTCGGGTTGACTTCTGTGCAACATCGCTACGGCCTCTGTAACTTTATTGGCTTGAGGAAATCTAGAGGATCCGAAGTTGGAAAAAGAAAGCATCCCTATGATTGGCTCCATACCAAAAATCTTTGCCATTTGGCCTGTCATTTGGGCAATTTTTGCCAATTCTTTAGCTGAAGGATCAACATTGATCGTAGTATCTGAAAGAAATAGAGGACCTGATTTTGTCAACATTAAGTTTGTAGCTGCCACGCGCTGTACTCCTTTCGCTTTCGGAATAGTCTCTAAAATGGGCTTCACTACAGTGCGATAATTCCTGGAGTATCCTGAAATCATGGCATCTGCATCCCCATTTTTAATCATCATAGACGCAAAATAGTTCCTTTCCCGCATCAACCGCTGTGCGTCATAAAGAGTATAGCCTTTTCTGTTTTGGGCATTCCAAAAAAGTTCTGCGTATTTTTTTCGATTTTTGCTTTGCTCTTGTTCTTTTGGGTCGATAATTTCCACTTGTTCAACAAAATCGATTTTTTCACGTAACTCTTCAATTTTTGTTTTATTTCCCAATAAGATGGGTATTGCAATTTTTTCTTCAAAGACAATTTGAGCAGCTTTCAAAACATCCATTTGGTCTGCTTCCGCAAACACCAATCGTTTTGGAGCCGCTTTTGCACGGTCGTGAAGTAAGCGTACCATCTTTTGAGTCGTTCCAAGCCGCTCTTCTAAAGTTTCTCTGTAGCGCTCCCAATTTTCAATAGGCTCTGTTGCCACTCCTGAATCCATGGCTGCCTTTGCCACAGCTGGTGGCACCGTCGTAATTAACCTAGGATCAAAGGGTTTTGGAATGATGTAATCTTTTCCAAAACTAAGACGTGTTTCATCATAAACTACATTGACTTGCTCTGGAACGGACTCCTTAGCAAGATCTGCCAAAGCCTTTACCGCTGCCATTTTCATTTCTTCATTGATGCTAGTGGCTCTTACATCTAGAGCTCCTCTAAAAATAAAAGGAAAGCCCAATACATTATTCACTTGGTTGGGATGGTCTGAACGACCGGTAGCCATGATAATATCCTCCCTAGTTTTACAGGCTTCCTCATATCCGATTTCTGGGTCTGGATTGGCCATTGCAAAAACTATGGGGTTTGGAGCCATTTTTTTGAGCATCGATGGAGTCACAATGTTCGGTTGAGAAAGTCCTATAAAAACATCTGCATCTACAAGTGCTTGTTCTAAGTTTTCTATGGGTAAGTTAGTAGCAAATTGTGCCTTTTCTGGAGTGAGATTTTCCCTGTCTTTTTTGATGACCCCTTTACTGTCTAACATCACAATATGTTCGATTTTTGCACCAAAAGAAAGGTATAATTTAGAGCAAGAAATAGCTGCAGCTCCAGCACCAGAAACCACAATTTTGACTTCTTCAATTTTTTTATCAGCAAGCTCTAATGCATTGATTAGTGCTGCAGCAGAGATGATAGCTGTTCCATGCTGATCGTCATGCATCACAGGAATATTCAGTTCCTCTTTCAGTCTTCTTTCTATTTCAAAAGCTTCTGGAGATTTGATGTCCTCCAAGTTGATCCCTCCAAAGGTGGGAGCGATAGCCTTTACAGCCTCTATGAATTTTTCTGGATCTTTCGCATCGACTTGGATATCAAAAACGTCAATTCCTGCAAAGACTTTAAAAAGTAAGGCCTTTCCCTCCATAACCGGTTTTGAAGCATTGGGACCTATATCACCTAATCCCAAAACAGCTGTTCCATTGGATATTACAGCCACTAAATTTCCTTTGTTTGTGTATTTGTATACATCAGATTGCTTTTTGTCAATCTCCATACAAGGGATCGCTACACCCGGAGAGTAGGCCAAGGCTAAATCCCTTTGTGTATCATAACTTTTCGTTGGAACAACTTTTGTCTTACCAGGATAGGGTTTGGCATGATACACCAAAGCAGCCCTTCTTTGCTGTTCTTTTCCCATTATTTAATTATTTGAATTGGAAGGTACTTAATTAATTTGAATTGGTTTTTTTTGGCTGAGAAACGAACAGTGAAAAAACTCCACCCGTAAGTAGAAAAATTCCGGCCAAACGAATAATATTGATCGGATTTTGACCCAATAAATCATATACGAAATACTGTACTGTAAAAATCTGAATGATCATAGGTATGACTATGAACATATTAAAAATTCCCATATAAATTCCTGTTTTACCCTTTGGGATTGAAGCCGCAAGCATTTCATAGGGCATTGCCATCATGGATGCCCATGTTATTCCTAATCCAAATGAAAAAAGATAGATCTGAGAGACTTCTATTCCATTTCCAAATGGAAGTGTGAATAAGACATCGACATTGTTAAGTAAAGGCATGCAGAGTAATCCAATTCCGCCTAATGTTAGACTGATAAAATGAAGTTTTTTGGCGCCAAATTTTTTAGCAATTGGTATCATAGCAAAGGCTATAGTAAAACAGATAATGTTATAAGTTCCATTGAGATTACCGGTCAACAGTTGCGCTTGATTAAAATAAGAAGTGCTTTGATCTAGGGTATTGTACAAAGAAAGTGATAGTGCTGAGGTCAAATACTGCCAATAACAAAACATCGCATACCACGGAAAAAACATGACCGGTATCAACTGCTTCATGGTCAAAGGCATCTCTCTAAAGGCAGACGCGATTTCTCTAATTGTTTTTAGTAGTATGTTTTCCCCTTGTTTCGCTTGCTCCATTGCTTTGAGCTCTTCATCTGTTGGCGGATACTCAGAAGTGGTAAGCACTGTTATTAAAATAGTAATTATAGAAGCAGCCGCACCAATTCCAAAAGCCCAATAGGTCGATACAGGTATTCCATTGTCCATTTTATCGGTCAATGTAAGTATTCCAAAAGAGACCAATATTGCAGGTGTAAAATTTGCCAAGGTTGTCCCGAGTCCTGTAAAGAAACTTTGAACTAAAAAACCAAAAGAGTATTGTTTTTCAGGAAGTTTATCTGAAATAAATGCTCTGTAAGGCTCAAGAGCTATATTATTTGCTGCGTCTAAAATCCAAAGTAGTCCCGCTGCCATCCAAATGGAACTGGAGTAGGGCATGGCTACTAAAGCTAAACTCGCTATAATGGCACCTACTAAAAAGAAAGGTTTACGCCTTCCAAATTTGGGGGACCAGGTACCGTCACTTATCGCACCTATTATAGGCTGCACAACTAGTCCAGTTACGGGTCCTGCCAACCACAATAGGGGCAATTCCGCTTCTTCAGCACCTAAATATTTATAGATGGCACTCATATTACTTTGTTGCAAACCAAAACTGAACTGCACGCCAAAGAAACCAAAGTTCATTGTCATGATTTGCCAAAAATTGAGTCTCTTTTTTTGCATAGTCTTTGTGTTTATTTTACTCTGGCTTTTTTGGTTTGAATTTTCTGAACGATATATTCTCCTACCTTTTGTCCCTGCTCAACGCCTTCCTCTATTGCCATCATATAATGGATTCCGCCATACAGTCGAGAAATGGCTGCTTCCTTAGATGCATCGATAAACGACTTGAAGTTGCGTTTGGGTAAACCATAGGCTTCCTCTGTCGTGTCTGTAAAAGCAAAATCATCTCCATATAAATCTGAAAGGGCTACAGCTGCAGCCCTAGATATTACCGAATGACCACTTGTGTATTCAGGAAATGGTGGGGTTTGCAGTAAGGGCAACCATTCTTCATCATAATATTGATTGATCAGCGTTTCTGGACGTACTACTAAAGTTTCCCACTTTTCATCCCAACAACTAATAAAAGCATCGAATAAAGCAATAGTTACGTAAGTAAAAGCGTTGATGGTTTCTTCAAATGAACTATTGGATTGTCTTGTAGCTATGGATGTGATTCCTATCCAGTGTCCCCCAGGTGTGATTTTTTTTGTTGCAAACATAGAATGTCCTTTGTGATGAGTCACATAAGGGTTACAATCCCAAAATTTAGCTATTTCGACCTGCTCCTCTGTAAGATTTTTAGTTACTTCATAAACTTGCATTAATTGTTTTTGAAAGGGAGTCCCTTTCTTTAAGTTAAATGTTAATGGGTCTTTTGGTGGAAATTGGTTTGAAGAATCCAAAACCATTGTCCTGATTTCTTTCCAATGGGGTTCAATACCGTCCATATAATCTGGAGGTGTAGGTTTCCAATATTGATCTTCTTCTTTTACGGTATATTTTGGAAAAGTTCTAGTCTGGTTGTAGTTGTCTTTTGAGGCCCATTCTAAAATAGCTGTTGATACTTTGTTTGCATAATCTTTCGATGCTCGAATCACAGCATTGGGCACCCCAATTTCTTTGAGTTTATCTTGAAGATACTCCTCAAAGGATTCCATTTTGTTTTCAGAAAAAATCATTGCCTTTCCAACCGTATTAAAAGCAAACAAGGCTGCTAATCGGTGCTCCACATTCGGATCTTCTGCTGCAGGTATGGATTGAAGTTCTTTGACCTGTCCTGCTAGTGATTGGTATTCATTGGGAAGAGCCTCTGCAATAATTTCATAGGCTGCTATAGTAGGATACAAATATACTCGAGAAGCCACCGGCGGTGAGAAGATATCATAAACAATAATATCTGTGAGGTTCTGCATGGCTTGTTGAAACAGTTCCGGATTGTTTATGTGCTCTTGGTAGTTTTTAGTATTGGATTCACTGCATCCTAAAGTGAAGAAAAAACTTACCAAAAAAACAACTCGATTTAAGGGTTGCATGATTTAGAGTTTTAGTTTGATTCAATTTATTTTATTTCAGTAACAAAAATACGATATTCAGCTGAGGTTATCGGGTTAAATTAAATTACAGAAAAATAAAGTATCGATTCCCACTCTGTATCAGGCGTACCACTGAAGGGGCTGTCTTTAAACTCTTCAACTATTGGATATTGAATTTCTTTATTTAAAAAAGCTGTTCTCTCAAGTACTTTGAACCACCCATGAAAAGTTTGGCTATAGTTTCCGAAAAGCCTCCCAATTATGGCGAAATAAAGGTTTCCCACTCAACTAATGATTCGATCTTCTTCTATGAAGAAAGGAAGTTGATGTTTCTTTTTAGACCCTCAAACTTAGTACGCTGAACAGCGCTATTTTTAAAAACGGTTGTAAAGACCTCTTCTGTCATTTCTTCCCAGTCTCCTTTTGACATCTGGAGCAAATCGGGATGCGGATCAAATTGAGGCTCTTTATGGGGAGTGGCAAAACGGTTCCAGGGACAAACCGTTTGACAAACGTCACAACCAAAGGCCCAGTTGTCCATTTTTCCTTTAAAATCTTCTGGCATGGCCTCCTTCAATTCGATTGTGAGGTATGAAATGCATTTACTACCATCGATTTGGTAAGGCTGAATGAGCGCTTCTGTAGGGCAAGCATCGATACAGGCGGTACAGCTACCGCAGTGGTCTGTAGTAGGTGTGTCATATGCCAATTCTAAATCAAGAATCAACTCTGCGATAAAAAAGAAAGAACCTACTTTTTTAGAGATTAAATTGGTGTTTTTGCCTATCCAACCCAAGCCACTTTTGGCCGCCCAAGCTTTATCCATAACAGGTGCAGAATCGACAAATACACGACCTGCAACTTCACCAATATCTCGATGGATGTATTCCATTAATTTTTTTAGCTTTTCCTTGATCACAAAATGATAGTCCGTACCGTAGGCATAGGAAGAAATTTTGGGAGCACTCGGGTCAGCTTGTGTCTGATCGGTATGGTAATTTAACAACAAGGAGACAACGCTTTTGGCACCAGGCACCAGTTTTGTAGGATTCAGGCGTTTGTCGAAATGCTGTTCCATATAGGCCATTTGTCCGTGATGGTTTTGCCGCAACCATTGCTCCAGTCTGGGGGCCTCTTCTTCTAAAAATCCAGCTTTTGATATCCCACAAGAAAGAAATCCTAAAGCCAGTGCTTGTTCTTTGATTAATTTCGCATGTTTTGAAGGGATAGTCACTTAAGAAAAAGAATTAAAAAGACCTTCTTGATTGTTTTGTATTCTACCTAGGTGTTTATAGGCTCTAGCCGTTACTTCACGTCCTCTGGGTGTACGTACTATAAATCCCTGCTGTATCAAAAAAGGCTCATACACCTCCTCTATTGTTTCTGCATTTTCAGAAACTGCTGTTGCCAAGGTAGTAATACCTACAGGACCTCCTTTAAACTTATCGATTAAAGTAGTTAAGATTTTATTGTCCATTTCGTCCAGTCCATGAGCATCCACCTGAAGGGCTTTCAGCCCGTATTGGGTGATGTCCATAGTAATGGTTCCATTGCCTTTTATTTGAGCAAAATCTCGCACTCGTCGAAGCAATCCATTGGATATCCTAGGGGTACCTCTACTCCTGCCTGCAATCTCTATCGCGGCTTCGTGATCTATGGGAATGTTTAAAATTGCTGCACTGCGTTCTACGATTGTAGCCAAAAGCTCTGTGGAATAGTATTCCAATCGATTGCTGATTCCAAAACGGGCACGCATGGGAGCAGTTAACAACCCAGAGCGTGTCGTAGCTCCTACCAACGTAAAAGGCTCCAGATTGATTTGAACGGTTCGTGCATTGGGACCAGATTCAATTAAGATGTCTATTTTGTAATCTTCCATAGCGGAATACAAATACTCTTCTACTATGGGACTTAAACGATGGATTTCATCAATAAAAAGGATGTCTCTGGGTTGTAAATTGGTTAGTAAACCTGCCAAATCTCCAGGTTTATCCAAAACCGGACCAGAAGTAAGCTTGATACCTACGTTTAACTCGTTGGCAAGGATATGAGCTAGGGTCGTTTTTCCTAATCCTGGAGGACCGTGAAAAAGCGTGTGATCCAAAGCTTCATCCCGTTGCTTTGCGGCAGAAACAAACACTTGTAGGTTTTCTAAAAGCATATCTTGACCTGCAAAATCGTCAAAACTCAACGGTCGCAAAGCACGATCAATATCGTTTTCCTCTTTTGAAAAATGTTGGTCTGTGGGATCTAAATGTTCGTTCATCCTTCCAAATATAGGAATTTCACCTACGCATCAACTCCTTTTCTAGTTATAAAAAAACCCGCTTGAAGCTATCAGCGTGTTTTCATTATAATTTTTTTAAAGAATTAATGTTGCAACTCTTCTTCTCCCTTTTTTAGTGGAATATGTTGCGGTACAAAATCTTCCTTATGTCCCGGTTTAGAATAATCATAAGCCCAACGGTGTACGTGAGGAATCTCTCCCTCCCAGTTTCCGTGGAAATGCTCAATGGGAGCCGTCCATTCCAAGGTATTGGAACGCCATGGATTTTGTACTGTTTCTTTCCCGTAGAACATACTGTGAATAAAATTATAAAGGAAAACGATCTGAGCTGCCCCAGCAACCAATGCAAAAACAGTAATCAATACGTTAATATCGGCCAGGTCATCAAAATAAGGGAAAGCAGTATTCGTATAATAACGTCTTGGTAGCCCGGCCATTCCAATAAAATGCATTGGGAAAAAGACCCCGTAGGCACAGACAGCTGTTACCCAAAAATGTACATAACCCAAGTTTTTGTTCATCATACGACCAAACATTTTAGGGAACCAGTGATATACACCCGCAAAAAGCCCGTAAAGTGCTGAAATTCCCATTACCAAGTGGAAGTGAGCCACTACAAAATAGGTGTCGTGTACATTGATATCCAAGGTACTGTCTCCTAAAATGATCCCAGTCAGTCCCCCTGTAATAAAGGTTGAAACCAAACCGATAGAAAACAGCATAGCTGGGTTTAACTGCAGGTTTCCTTTCCAGAGTGTAGTGATGTAATTGAATGCTTTTACTGCGGAAGGAATGGCTATCAATAAAGTGGTAAAAGTAAATACAGAACCTAAAAATGGATTCATCCCAGAAATAAACATGTGATGGCCCCAAACGATAGTCGATAAAAAGGCAATCGCTAAAATAGAGGCAACCATCGCGCGATATCCAAAAATAGGCTTACGAGCATTAGTGGCAATGATTTCTGATGTAATCCCTAGAGCAGGTAGCAATACAATATATACCTCAGGGTGACCTAGGAACCAAAATAAGTGCTCATACAAAACAGGTGATCCTCCTTGGTAATGGAGCACCTCCCCTTGAATAAAAATATCGGAAAGAAAGAAAGACGTTCCAAAACTGCGGTCCATGATCAAAAGTAGTGCTGCTGACAACAATACTGGGAAGGATACAACACCAATGATCGCTGTTACAAAAAACGCCCAAATGGTCAAAGGCAAACGCGTCATACTCATCCCTTTCGTACGAAGATTAATAACCGTAACGATATAGTTTAGTGAACCGAGTAAAGAAGAAGCAATAAAGATGGCCATAGATACCAACCAAAGCGTCATCCCCATACCCGAACCGGGTTGTGCTTGTGGTAAAGCAGAAAGTGGAGGATAGATGGTCCATCCTGCAGCTGCAGGACCTGCCTCTACAAAAAGTGAAATTACCATGATGACACTGGAGAGGAAAAACAACCAAAAAGAGATCATATTCAACAGTCCAGAGGCCATATCGCGTGCCCCAATTTGTAATGGAATTAGAAGGTTACTAAAGGTTCCACTAAGTCCAGCTGTCAATACAAAAAAGACCATAATCGTACCGTGTATGGTTACCAAAGCTAGATATACATTGGGATCCATAACACCGTCTGGAGCCCACTTGCCTAGAAGTACTTCAAAAACACCAAAAGGTTGCTCCGGCCAGGCCAATTGTAATCGGAATAAAAGTGACATCGCTATCCCTATAATTCCCATAAACAAACCTGTAATCAAATACTGCTTGGAGATCATTTTGTGATCTTGACTGAAGATGTATTTGGTTACGAAAGTTTCCTTGTGATGATGTCCGTGATCCTCTTCTATGTGTGCTGCTGCTGTTGACATATCGTTTCTGTTTTATTAATATTATTGAATGACTTCTGCAAAGGTTTGTTGATTGGCCATCCATTTGGCGAATTCTTCAGGTGTTTCTACAATTATTTTCATTTGCATGTTGTAATGTGAAGCACCACAAATTTTATTACAAAGTAATAGAAAATCAAATTCATAGGGATCTAAAGCTGTATCTCCCTTTGCTTCTAGTTCTTTACTTTTTTCTGCACGTAGTTTATTGATCTTTACGACTTTAGCCACTACATCTGGGTCTTGACGCATCATTTCAGTGGTCTTGTTGGGTGTAAAGGCAAACTCAGTGATCATCCCGGGTACACAATTCATTTGTGCTCGAAAATGAGGCATGTAAGCGGAATGTAGCACGTCTTGAGAACGCATTTTAAAAATAACTTCTCTCCCTACGGGTAAATGTAGCTCTTGTACCACTACATCATCAAAACCGTTGGGATCAGTAGCATCGATTCCCACTAAATTTTTTCCATCGAAATCTTGTAAAAAACGAACATTCGCGTCACCAAGAACACCATCTTCTCCTGCATATCGTGCTTTCCAGTTAAACTGCTGAGCATAGAGTTCTACAATGAGAGCTTCGTCATTTTCTTCCACCGTCATGATATCGGTCCAAGTGTAAAGACCATAGAGAATAAGTCCTGCTAAAGTAATTACGGGTATGATGGTCCAAATGGCTTCAAGCTTATCATTATCTGCATAAAAAAGGGCTTTCTTTCCTTTTTCACCTCTGTATTTGTACGAGAAATAATGAAGAAGAGCTTGCGTTATGGTTTGAACAAAAAAGATGATCGCAAATGAGATCCACATAAGGGTATCGTATTCTGATCCATGCTCTGATGCGGCTGTGGGCAACAAAACATCTCCGTATTTCCAAAAGGAGAAAATGGTAATTCCATAGATGAAGAAGAGGAAAGCCAACATTAGCTTACCGTTCAAACTGTTGTCCTCGTCTCCTGCAATTTGAGTAGCTGCTTTCTTTGCTTGAGAAAGTTCAAAAATTTTAGTTACCTGCCAAATTGCAATTGCAATTAGGATTAGAACAGTAAATATCAAAACTACATTCATTTATCTCGTCAATTAAGTTTACTAATAATGAAAACGTTCACTCTCACCCATATAAGGATCTCCTTTGGCTAATAAAGGTGCTTTAGTCAGTTCTTTAAAAACAACCAATAGGAAAAGACCCAAGAAAAAGAAGAACCCTCCTATTTCTGGAGCTCCAATGAACCATTGGTCACCCACTGCAGAGGGCATGATCATATTAAACACATCCATGTAATGTCCTAAAAGAATGACAATCCCTGCCATAACAATGAAATAATTCACTCGCTTGTAATCGCTATTCATTAAAATCAATAATGGAAAAATGAAGTTCATCACCAACATGCCAAAGAAAGGCAAGTTGTAGTCTTCAATTCTAGTGATAAAATACGTTACCTCCTCTGGAATGTTGGAATACCAAATCAACATAAACTGGGAAAACCACAAATAGGTCCAAAATACACTAATACCAAACATGAATTTACCCAAGTCGTGGATGTGGGAGTCGTTTACAAATTCCAGATATCCTTTAGATTTTAAATAAATAGTGACCAAGGCAATGGTTGTAATCCCTGAAACAAACATACTTGCAAAGACATACCAACCGAACAAGGTACTGAACCAATGCGGATCTATAGACATGATCCAATCCCACGCCATGATGGATTCTGTTACGATATAGAAAACCAAAAAGGCCGCTGAGATTCTAAAGTTCTTTTTGTGATTGGAAAGGTCTGTAGCAGTGTCCTGCGCCAAAGAAAATTTTCTGGAAAAATAACGATACAACGCCCAACCTGATAAAAAGATGACTGCACGCGTAAGAAAAAACGGAACGTTTAAAAATCCTGTTTTACCCGCAATCAATTTATCATGTGCTACCACCTCTGGATCCATCCAAATGAATAAGTGGTTCATGTGAAAACCGGAAAGGGCAAGGATCACAATAACAATAATACCGCCTGGGAGCAAATAGGCTGTAATTCCTTCCATTACTCTAAAAAGGACGGGGGACCATCCTGCTTGTGCGGCACGCTGGATCGCATAGAATGCCAATACTCCCAAAGAAATCATAAAGAAAAAAAACGCTGCCACATAAAGTGCAGCCCAAGGTTTGTTACTCAGCTGATGAAAAACATGTTCGTCATGTAAAGCGTCGTGATCTTCAACATGGGCAGCTTCGACTGCGGCATGAGAGCTCTCTGCTGAATGAGAATCTTCAGCGTGTTGCTCATCACTTTCGTGAGGAGCAGTTGAATGATTCGCTTGGACAGCATCGTGTCCACCTCCATGACCGTCATCATGACTTGCAGCAACAATCGCTTTAGATTCTTCAATGGTACTGGGTGCCGCTATAAATCCATAAACGAGACCAGCAAAACCAAGAACCATAAAGGCAATTGCTAAATTTCTGAGTTTATTTGGAAACGTGTACATTATTTGATTTTCCATACGTTAGTTAACAAGCTTACTTCTTAATTCCATTACATGCTGTGCTATTTGCCAACGTTCCTCTTCGTTCACCTGGCCTGCATGTGACCCCATTGCATTTTTACCATACATCAATACGTGATATATACTACCCGGAGTAATGTCTCTATCGGCATAACTGGGTACGCCTAAAAACTTCTCTCGTGTCATCAGGATGCCTTGACCGTCGCCTTTAGATCCATGACATACGGCACAGTAGACACCGTAGAGCTCTTTACCGACTACAAGGTTTTCCTCTGTGCTTTCTAAAGGAGAGATTAGATTCGCTTTTGCTTCTTCATAACCTTCGTTTGTGTTGGGATAATCGTAAGGTTCCCAGCCGCGAGCAACGGTTCCTTCTACAGGTACTTGTGCTTCAATCCCATTAGCAAAAGCATCAGAATCTGCATAGGTTTCATACCCTACAGGTTCATACATATTGGGAAAATATTGATAGTTGGGTCGCGAAGGATCTGCACAAGACTGAAAGCCAAGAGCAATAACAATACCTATCAAAAGAATTTTATATCTCATCTATTCTTGCTTTTCTATAATGGATACATCAATTGCTCCCGATTTTTTTAAAAGACTGGTCAATGCTTTTTCGTTACCGTGGAGTTCGATTTCTACTAAAAATTTATCATCTGTAGTGAGAGGATTGGGATTTTCTGCTTTTTTAAAGGGCCATAACTTACTTCTCATATAGAAAGTTATTACCATCAAGTGAGCAGCAAAAAATACGGTCATTTCAAACATGACGGGTACAAAAGCTGGCATGTTTTCTAGGTAAGAAAAACTGGGTTTTCCTCCGATGTTTTGTGGCCAGTCTTGAATCATGATGAAATTCATCATTACTACAGCTACAGTAAGACCGATGCACCCGTAGATAAAAGCCATAATTGCTATGCGTGTATCTTCCAGTCCTAAAGCCTTGTCTAGTCCATGAACGGGAAAAGGAGTATAGACTTCCTCAATGTGATGCTTCTCTGAACGAATTGTTTTGACTGCGCTCAAGAGCGTATCGTCATCGTCGTAAAGGGCGTGTATTACTTTGTTGCTACTCATTACTTACTGTCTCTTAATTTTTTATACTTCTCTCCAGAAGATTTTAAAATCGTTTTAACCTCTGCCTGAGCAATAACAGGGAAGGTTCTAGCATACAGAAGGAACAATACAAAAAAGAATCCTATCGTTCCTATAAAAATACCTATATCGACAAAAGTAGGAGAGAACATTGTCCAAGAAGATGGGATATAGTCTCTATGCAAAGATGTAACGATAATTACAAAACGCTCAAACCACATTCCTATGTTAACCACTATTGAAATAATAAAGGAAAACATAATGGAAGTTCTCAGTTTTTTGAACCACATAAACTGTGGCGAGAATACGTTACAAGTCATCATTGACCAGTAGGCCCACCAGTAAGGTCCCGTAGCCCGATTCAAGAAAGCGTATTGTTCGTATTCTACTCCTGAATACCAAGCTATGAAAAGTTCTGTAATGTAAGCAACACCTACTATAGACCCTGTAATCATAATCACAATATTCATCAACTCTATGTGTTGGATCGTGATGTAGTCTTCTAAATGTGAGACTTTTCGCATTATAATCAGGAGGGTGTTTACCATTGCAAAACCAGAGAAGATCGCTCCTGCCACAAAGTAAGGTGGGAAAATGGTGGTATGCCATCCCGGAATAACAGAGGTTGCAAAGTCAAAAGATACGATGGTATGTACAGAAAGTACCAGTGGTGTTGCCAAACCGGCAAGAACGAGAGAAACTTCTTCAAAACGCTGCCAGTCTTTGGCTCTTCCCGTCCAACCGAAGCTCAACAAACTGTATATTTTCTTTTGAAAGGGTAGTACTGCGCGATCGCGAATCATAGCGAAATCCGGCAAAAGACCTGTCCACCAGAAGACCAAGGATACCGATAAATAAGTAGAAATTGCAAATACATCCCAGAGCAAAGGAGAATTGAAATTGACCCATAGGGAGCCGAAACCGTTTGGTATCGGAAGTACCCAGTACGCTAACCAAGGTCGCCCCATGTGGATGATCGGAAATAAACCGGCTTGAATTACCGAAAATATGGTCATCGCCTCTGCAGAGCGGTTGATGGCCATACGCCATTTTTGACGGAACAAAAGAAGTACCGCAGAAATCAACGTCCCTGCGTGACCAATTCCTACCCACCATACAAAATTGGTAATGTCCCAAGCCCAACCTACAGTCTTATTGAGACCCCACGTACCAATTCCTGTCGAAATGGTATAGATAATGCAACCCACTCCCCATAAGAAAGCAGTTAATGCAATTCCAAAAACAATCCACCACTGCTTGTTTGCTACTCCTTCTACTGGAGCGGCAACATCCACAGTTACGTCGTGATAGGATTTATCTCCTGTGACGAGTGGTTTTCTAATGGGTGCTTCGTAATGCGATGCCATATTCTTTATTTCTAAAATTATACCTCGTCGGTATTTCTAACTTTTACTTGATACATTACATTGGGTTTTGTACCCACGTGCTCTAACAAATGATACATACGCTCATCTTGGTGCAATGCTGCCACTTTGCTGTCTTTATCATTGAGGTCTCCAAAAACCATTGCACCTGTAGTACAGGCATTTGAACAAGCCGTTTGAAATTGACCATCCGTGATTTCTTCTCCTTTGAGTTTTGCGTCTAGGATTGTTTTTTGTGTCATCTGTATACACATAGAACACTTTTCCATGACACCTCGAGAACGTACAACTACATCAGGGTTGAGCACCATACGACCGAGGTCATTATTCATGTGGTAATCAAACTCGTCATTTTTGTTGTATAAGAACCAATTGAAACGACGTACTTTGTACGGGCAGTTGTTTGCACAATAACGCGTACCGACACAACGGTTGTATGCCATATGATTTTGCCCTTGTCTACCGTGGGAAGTAGCCGCAACGGGACAAACAGTTTCACAGGGTGCATGATTACAATGCTGACACATAACCGGCTGGAAAGCCAATTGTGGGTTTTCAGCAGCTTGTTCCATTTCACCAAATGTGCTCAGAGAATCTCCAATACCAGAAATGGCTTCTTTGGTTTCGTTATCACCTTCAAAAGTCGTTGCAGAAGAGTAATAGCGGTCTATTCGCAGCCAGTGCATATCACGTGACTTACGCACCTCTCTTTTTCCAACTACGGGAACATTGTTTTCTGCATGGCAAGCAATAACACACGCACCACAGCCTGTACACGAATTTAAATCAATGGAAAGGTTAAAGTGATGTCCTATCGAACGGTCAAATTCCTGCCATAAATCCACCTCGGGTGAAGTAACATCAAATTCGATGTGATTCTTCGATACCTGAGGCATCGGATTCCAATACGATTTATCCTTAGTATTAAATACTTCTAATGTAGTCTCTTTAACAATGTCTCCTCTTCCCATTAGGGTATTGTGTAATTGGACACAGGCAAACTCGTGTTCACCATCAGCTAAAGAGATTTCTACAGTTTGTACGCTATTAAAATCTTTGTATAACGCATAGGCATTTACTCCCGTTTGCATTTCTTCTTTAAGACCCAAACGCTTTCCATAACCGAAAGAAAGCCCTACAGTACCTTTTGCTTGACCTGGCTGAACAATTACAGGCACTTTTAGGCTTACTCCGTCAACAGTCACATTTGCATAACTGCCGTTTAGTGCACCGTTTGAAGTATTGGTGTTTTTAAGACCTAATTTATTAGCATCTGCAACTGCTATAGTCAAATAATTGTCCCAGCTTACTCGAGTAATGGGGTCAGGAAATTCTTGTAACCAAGGATTATTAGCTTGTTGACCATCTCCCATACCGGTTTTGGTATAAAGGACTAAACTCATTTCAGGAGCTTTTGCCTTCCTTAAAGGTGTGAGGTCAAGATTTTCAAACGCTGGAGAATTTAATGCAATTGTATTGTTTGTAGAATAATATCCGTCGTGCAGTGCTTTACTCCAGGAATGGTTTGATAAAATAGATGCATTCCAATGTGCTTTTATTACATCAACATACTTCATTGAAGTTCCCGAAAGGCGCAATAAAACCTCTTGGAATTGTTGGGTATCAAATAGGGGACGAATGGTGGGTTGGGCCAATGCAAAATGTCCTGATTTGAACTCGTAATCTCCCCAAGACTCCAAATAGTGTGGTGTCGCTGCTACAAAAGTTGAAACTGCAGCAGTCTCATTTAGTTTTGTTGCAAATGAAAGAGAAAATTCTAAATTTTTAATTGCCTCTCCTAAAGCTTCTCCCTTGGAAGTTGTAAAAACAGGATTTACCCCAACTGTTATTAATCCCTTTACAGTTCCATTGATAACACCATCAATCGCAGCGTCAACCTCTTTTGTATTTCCCTGACGGATCAACTTGGGCTGGTTTGGCTGATATGCTTTACTTTTCAACAGTGTATTTATGGCCAGCACAGTGCATTGGGCAGTTTCGTCATCTAAACCAGAAACCACAACCGCATCTGGTCCTGCGCTTTTAAGACGCTTTACTGCTTTATCAGCAGCAGATTTTAACTCCGCAGACAAACTTGCAGTAGAAGCACCACTTAGACTGTCATAGAGGTAAGCCAATATGTTTTTTTGATCTGCTGGTGTACATGGCAAACGAAGGTCTGCATTGGCACCACTAAGGGAGAGGTTGGACTCCACCTGCATGTGCCAGGACATAGTGGCTTTTCCGTGATGTTTGGAAGGAGTTTTTGCTTTCGCATAGCCTTTAGCATAACCTCCTCCTTGCCAATCTCCAAGAAAATCGGCAGCCACACTCACTAGGGTATTGGCTTGTGAAAAATCATAGTCTGCTAATGCACGGACACCATAGTGTTTTTCGAAGGCATTGAGAGCTGCATCAGAAGAAACCGCGTCATATACTACCTGTTTTACATTCGGAAAAGCAGCAATAAAATCTGCGATTATTTTTGTTGTTGTGGGACTGGCCAAAGTAGGTGTCATCAGCACAACAGTTTTGTTGGTTGCTGAAAGTGCTTTCAATAGGGCACCTGTTTGGAGATAAAAGTCTTCCCAGGAAATGTCTTTTCCATTTGCAAGCGGACCTTGTAAACGAAGTGTATCATAAAGTGATAGAACAGAAGCGTGCACTCTGGCGTTGGCAATTCCTAGGGTAGGTGCATCTGTATTGCTTTCTACCTTGATGGGACGTCCTTCTCTCGTTTTAATTAAGACACTAGCAAAATCAAAACCATCAGCAATTGCTGTTGCATAATAATTAGCGACCCCAGGACGCAATTGTTCTGGCTGAA